>ERZ780212.1163-NODE-1163-length-22253-cov-3.970673_pt1 | contig 22253 bp, 20 predicted proteins | sample MGYA00511364_ERZ780212 | MGnify/ENA primary metagenome ERZ780212 (study PRJEB29588, sample SAMEA2147991) | human gut metagenome | biome: human gut; feature: human-associated habitat; material: faeces | place: Denmark | collected 2008/2010 ...
GGCCTTTTAGCGTGCGTTTTGCCGTCTTTTGCAAGCCGAAAGACGGCCTTTTGCATTTTATGCGTTTGCCGCCTCGTTGTATTTCTCAATCAGCCAAGCCTTCTGCTGGGCTATTGTCATGTTGCTGTTGTCAAGTTCTAGGGCGTCGTCGGCTTTGCGCAGGGGTGACACTTCGCGGTGGGAGTCGATGTAGTCGCGATCCTCTACGTTCTTCAGTATTTCCTTGTAGTCGGCTTCCATGCCTTTTGCTTTCAGCTCGTCGTAGCGCCGCCGGGCGCGCACTTCTGCCGATGCTGTTACGAACACCTTGAGTTCCGCGTCGGGAAACACCGTCGTGCCGATGTCCCTTCCGTCCATTACCACGCCCTTGTCCTTGCCCATTGCCTGCTGCCTTGCTACGAGCGCCCGCCTTACGAAGGGCAGGGTCGCTATCGGGCTGACGTGGTTTGACACTTCGATTGTGCGTATGTCGTTTTCCACTAGCCGCCCGTTGAGGTAAGTGTCTGGCCGCCCCGTCGAGGCGTTGAACTTGAACGAGATGTCTATATCGCCCATACGGCTTTCCAGTTCGCCGGTGTTTATCGTGCCGTCGGTGTCGAACAGTCTGTTTTGCAGCGCGTAGAGCGTCACGGCGCGGTACATTGCGCCGGTGTCAACGTAAACGTATCCAATCTCTCGCGCTAGGTCTTTGGCCATCGTGCTCTTGCCGCACGACGAGTATCCGTCTATGGCTATCGTGATTTTTTTCATAAGATAAAGAAATGAGTAAAGTGTCGTTTAAAGGCTGTATGTCAGGTTTACGAGCAATGAATTCGATGAAACGTGGTATTTCCCGTAAGCCAGTTGCAGCTTGAAGCGTTCGAGTTGCAGGCCAGCGCCCAGCGACAGGCCCGCCATGTGGCTGCTTTCCTCGTCGGTGCCCTTTAGCGTTGTCATCTCGTCGGCGCGCCGGAAGTTATAGCCAGCGGCTACGTATATACGCTGTGAGAACATTATGTCGACACCGGCCACAAGGTGGTTGAAGAAGCCGTAGTCCCAGTTGGTAAGGTCGACGAGCGTGGCCGACACGCGGAAAGGCAGCGCGTCGAATTTCTTACTGACACCTGCCTGAACGTCGAGGGGCATCCGTTCGTAATCGTCATGGTACGCCTTGAGCTGTCCTCCGAGGTTTTTCGCCACGAGCGACACCGACCATTCGCGCTCAGGGTCATAGTAGTTGAGGCCCAAGTCTACGCCGACGGCCCACGAACTGTAGTCGCCTATGTAAGAGTTGATAACCTTTGCCGTTATTCCGCCCACTATCCTGTCGCTTAAAATGTAGCTGAACACTCCGCTTATGGCTATGTCTTTGGCCGAGAACTCGCCTGTCTGCACGTTGTTCTGGTCCATTTCCTTCATCGTTCCGTAGTCCATGTATTGCGCCGTAACCGCCACCGACGCTTTCTGCTTTATTATCCTGTTGAACGACGCGCTCGCCGTTGTCGCTCCGGCCATGTAGGTCATGAAGTTAAGGTTTATGCTTTTGTCGCTCACCGAGGCCAGCAGCGCCGGGTTGCTGAACATCAGCGCCGGGTCGTCTTCAATGATTGTGATGTTGTCTCCGCCGAGAGCCGCGGCGTGGGCGCTTACCGGCAGGCGCAGGAAGTTGTACGCCGTCTGGCTTTCTTGCGCCCGGCTTAAGAGTGCGAAAAGTGTCAACAGGAGCGAAAAAACGGTTTTTTTCATTTAAATCTGTTATTTTTGGCGCAAAGATACATCTTTTTCAAATATCTGAGTTACTTTTGCATAGTTAAAAGATAGTGTCTTGCACATACATTCTTGATTATAACGTGAAAAACGACGGATTAGTATGTGCGGGTCGTAAAGTGCTGTTTTTCATAGCGGTAAGTGGAAATAAAGAAGTCATACAGGGCCGATCTCGACAACCGGCGGGCGTCAGCTTTCCTGCTGGGGCTTGTCGTTGTGCTTTCGGTATTCCTTGCCGCGCTTGAATTCTCGACGCAAAACAGTGTGACTGAGGCCGACGACGACATGCTTGACGACGTGGCGCAAGATATCGAGATGATGCCAGTAATCCACCGTGACGACATGATTGCTGCCACGCAAAGTTCAAAGCCGTCAGCCGTATCAGACAAACTGAACATCGTAGACAAGCCCGTAAAGGACTTGGCCGACGAACGTCCGCAGGCGGATAAAGACCTGTTGGCACGGCTGATAAGCATGAGTGTCGGCGGCGTAACCGACATACGGATGAAGGCTTTGTCGCCGGTAACGTTGTCAGAGACCGACAAACCAGTCGATTTCCGTGTCGTAGAGCGATTGCCCGAGTTTCCCGGTGGCATGTCGGAGTTTGTGCAGTGGCTTACGAAAAACCTGAAATATCCTGTCACGGCGCAACGTGCGAAGGTGCAAGGCACGGTGCTCGTGTCGTTCATAATCAATAAAGACGGCAGCACGACGGCGCACAAGGTGGTTAAGTCGGCCGCTCCCGAGCTTGACCGTGAGGCGTTGCGCGTGTTGCGGATGATGCCTAAATGGGAACCCGGAGAAGACCGCGGCGGGCCTTGCCGCACGTATTTCTGCATACCGATAGTGTTTAAAATTTAATCATATAACCTGAATTAGTCAAAACCTGAACAGTTATGTTGACAGCAAACGAAATCCTTGAAAAAATCAATACATATATTGCCAACTTGCCATACACGCGCAGTCCTCGGAGCCTTTACGAGCCTGTGAGGTATGTCTTGTCGATGGGCGGCAAGCGCATACGTCCCTCGCTGATGCTAATGGCTTATAATATGTATAAAGACGATGTTGATAACATTCTGCCTTTAGCTTGCGCAATCGAGACGTATCACAACTATACGCTGCTGCACGACGACCTTATGGACAACGCCGAAGTGAGGCGCGGCAAACCGACTGTGCATGTTAAATGGGATGCCAACACCGCAATCCTTTCAGGAGACAGCATGTTGGTGCTGGCTTACAGTTGTTTCCTGAAGTGCCATGAGGGTAAATTGAAACCTGTACTGAGTCTTTTTACCGAGACGGCTCTTGAGATAGGAGAGGGTCAACAGTATGACATGGATTTCGAGACGCGCACGGATGTGACCGAGGATGAGTACATCGAGATGATACGTTTGAAGACAAGCGTGTTGCTGGCGTGCGCCCTGAAGATAGGCGCAATACTCGCCGACGCGCCTGAAAGCGACGCCGACGCGTTGTATAAGTTCGGCGAACAGATGGGGCTTGCGTTCCAGTTACAGGACGACTATCTTGATGTTTACGGCGACCCGGCCGTGTTCGGCAAGGCTATCGGCGGTGATATTCTCTGCAATAAGAAGACATACATGCTGATAAACGCCTTCAACCGCGCCGACGCTGCGCAGCGACGTGAGCTTATGAAGTGGGTTACGGCCGAGCGTTTCGATCCGGAAGAGAAAATAGCGGCGGTCACTTCGCTGTATGACAAGCTGGGCATAGGTCGTCTTGCTGAAGAAAAGATAGAGTATTATTTCGCGCAAAGCAGGAAATATCTTGCCGAAGTCAGTCTGCCCGAAGACCGCAAATCGGTGCTCGAGGCGTATGCCGACAAGATGATGAAGCGGAAGCATTGATTTTTATTCATTAACCCTTAACTTTTAAATCCCTGTTAGTTTAATGCCTTACCGACGACTTCCTAAGACCGACGCGGCACGCCTCAGGGCGTTGAAAACGGTGCTCGACAGCAACGATATATACACTGTGCGCAACCGTTTCATCGACTGGCAGACCATAAACCGCGCCCAACCGGCTTACGACAGGTTGCTCACTGCCTCTGAGCAGTACCGTCTGACGTATGCGGCGCAGCTCAGGGGTACAGGCAAAATCGACCGCTTGCAGCATAACGCGCTGATGTATGTCAGCCATTTCCTGCAAGTGTTGATGATGGCTGTAGAGCGTGGGGAGATAAAGAAATCAGCCTTGCGCCTGTACGGGCTTGACGAGGACGCGAAGTCTTTACCCAATATGAGGAGCGCGACCGACCTGCTGAAGTGGGGGAAGCTGGCCGTAGAGGGCGAGAAAAACCGCGTAAAGGCAGGCGGCAGGCCGATATATAACCCTACGATAGGCATGGTGGCCACGCATGTAGACATATTCAGCGACGTTTACGGGCAGCAGAGGCGCTTGCGTGAGCGTACCGCCAAGGCGTTGGAGAACCTGAAGATGATACGCCCCGAGGTTGATTCGGTGCTGCTGGAGCTGTGGAACCAGATTGAGGCCCATTTTAAAGACGAGCCGCCCGAGACGCGTTTCGACCTTTGCCGGAAGTTCGGCGTGGTGTATTATTATCGTAAAAATGAAAATAAAGGAGAGGATGAGTAATGGGTGTTGAAAATCAGGCATACGCCTTTACGTTTCATCCTTATTCTTTATTACTTTCTTTTCTTTCTTCTTAAAGAGTAAAGCAATGCATTTTATTGACACACATGCGCATCTTGACGGCGTTGAGTTTGACGCCGACCGCGACGAAGTGGTAGCCCGCGCGCAAGCCGCCGGAGTAAGCAAAGTGTTCATTCCGGCAGTCAATTTGCCGTCAGTTGACTCAATACTGGCCGTCAGTCGCCGTTATCCCGGTTATGCTTTGCCCATGATAGGGCTGCATCCTGAAGACGTGAAGGCCGACTGGCGCGATGTGTTGGATTGTATGCGTGCGCGGCTTGACATGCCTGACAGCCCGTTTATAGCCATTGGCGAGGTGGGGCTTGATTATTATTGGAGCCGTGAGTTTGAGCGGGAACAGCTTGAGGCGTTTGAAGAACAAGTGCGCTGGTCGGTGGAAACGCGCCTGCCGTTGATGATACACTGCCGCAAGGCGCAGAATGAAATGGTGCGCCTGTTGCGCCCGTATGCCAAGGATTTGCCCGGCGGAGTGTTCCATTGTTTTACCGGGAATGAGAAAGAAGCGGCCGAACTGTTGCAGTTTGACAACTTCATGCTCGGCATAGGCGGCGTGCTTACGTTTAAGAAAAGCCACTTGCCCGAAGTTCTGCCCGCCGCCGTTCCGCTGTCGCGCGTCGTCCTTGAGACTGACGCTCCTTACATGGCGCCTGTACCGATGCGCGGCAAGCGTAATGAGAGCGCATACGTGGCGTATGTGTTGGGGCGGTTGGCCGAGTGTTATGGAGTGGGCGAGGACTACGTGGCAAGCGTCACGACGGAAAACGCAAGGAAAGTGTTTGGCATATAAAATGAAAGGTAAAAAGGTAAAACAGTAAAAAGGTAAAACAGTAAGGCAGCCATGACAGGGCATCAAACTTTTTACCTTTTTACTGTTTTACCTTTTTATCTTTTAATCTCAGTGCGCCATTTTCAGCCCTATTATCGAAACTATCAGCGTGGTGATAAAGAACATCCTAGCGAACGTGGCCGGTTCTTTGAAAAAAACTATGCCTGCTACGACAGTGCCAACCGCGCCAATGCCCGTCCACACTGGATAGGCCGTGCCTATCGGGATGGTGTGTACGGCTTTTGCCAAAAGCACCATGCTCAGTGTAAGGCTGGCCAAGAATCCGGCGCACCAAGCCCAGTGCTCCGTTCCTGTTGTTTCCTTCATCTTGCCCAGACAGAAGGCAAAGCCCGTCTCGAACAGTCCTGCTATGATAAGTATAATCCAGTTCATAATTTACCAAAAGGTTTAATCATGTTGAGGTGGAATGCAAAAGTAATAAATTGCGTTGACATCCCATGCCTGTTTCATGGAATATTTCATCACCCTTAAATATAAGGCGGTGTCCGGTCAGTGCCGTTATCGGGCCATGATTGGCAACCATTCCTGTTGAGACGCGGTTTGTAGTGCCTGCCGCCGTAAAGCGCATAGCCATTAAATGAAGACGCTATAAACCTCGTTTCAACAGGAAACGAAATTAGGGAGACTTGGTATTCTCGGCACTAAAGCTGTGGATTGAATTTCAATATGCCGTCTTTTGGTCTGCAATATGCCGTCTTTCGTCGTGTAAAAGGCCACCTTTTGCCGACCAAAAGGCGGCATATTGTAAACGTGTTGACAGTCAATGCGTTACAGATGCGTAATGTGCCGCTATGCCGACGGACGCATGGCGGGGGTGTGTTTGTGCCTGACGTATCGGTCGGAACACCAATGTTTTTTGCAATAATTTGGCGTTTTGTAGGATTTTGTGTAATTTTGCCGCTCGTAAAGAAAATCTTTTTAACATGATGACAGCTAACGAAATACGTGAATCTTTCAAGAAGTTTTTTGAACAGAAAGGACACAAGATAGTGCCGTCTGCGCCCATGGTGGTGAAAGACGACCCCACGCTGATGTTCACCAACGCTGGCATGAACCAGTGGAAGGACATCATCCTAGGCACGCGCGACCCCGAGCCGCGCCGCCGCGCCGACTCGCAGAAGTGCCTGCGCGTAAGCGGAAAGCACAACGACCTTGAGGAGGTGGGCCACGACACTTACCACCACACAATGTTCGAGATGCTGGGCAACTGGAGCTTCGGCGACTATTTTAAGGAAGGAGCGATTGATTATGCGTGGGAATACCTCGTAGACGTGCTCCACCTTGACCCGGCAGACCTTTATGTTACCGTGTTTGAAGGCTCTGCCGAGGAGAACCTTGAGCGCGACGACGAGGCAGCCTCATACTGGGCGAAGCACGTGCCGGCCGACCATATAATCAACGGAAGCAAGCACGACAACTTTTGGGAGATGGGCGACACTGGCCCCTGCGGCCCTTGCTCGGAAATACACCTTGACTCGCGCACGCCTGAAGAAAAGGCAAAGGTGCCCGGACGCGAGCTGGTGAACAAGGACGACCCGCAGGTGATTGAAATCTGGAACCTCGTGTTCATGCAATACAACCGCAAGGCCGACGGCTCTCTTGAGAAACTGTCGATGAACGTTATCGACACCGGCATGGGCTTCGAGCGCCTCGTGCGCGCCCTGCAAGGCAAGCACTCCAACTATGACACCGACATATTCCAACCTGTAATAAAGGAAATATCACGTCTCTCAGGCAAGCAGTACGGACAAGACGAGCCTACTGATGTGGCCATGCGCGTAGTGGCCGACCACCTGCGCGCCGTAGCTTTCTCAATAGCTGACGGCCAGCTGCCGGGCAACGCCAAGGCCGGATACGTAATCCGCCGCATCCTGCGCCGCGCAGTGCGCTACGCATATACCTTCCTCGGACAGAAGGACGCGTTCATGTTCAAGCTCGTGCCGACGCTCGTGCATGAGATGGGAGCGGCTTATCCGGAGCTGGAAGCCCAGCGCGAGCTTATCACCAAGGTGATAAAAGAGGAGGAGGACTCGTTCTTGCGCACGCTGTCTAACGGCATCAACATGCTCAACGAGGCGATGGACGCGGTGAAGAAGGAAGGCAAGACGGAGCTTGACGGCGCCAAGGCGTTCCGCCTGTTTGACACTTACGGTTTCCCGCTCGACCTTACCGAACTTATCTGCCGTGAGAACGGGCTGACCGTTGATGAGCGCCAGTTTGACGAGGAGATGCAGAAGCAGAAGGCGCGCGCCCGCAACGCCGCAGCAGTGGAGAACAGCGACTGGGTGGAACTGCGCCAAGGCGAACAGAACTTCGTAGGCTATGATTACACAGAATATGAGTGCCACATACTCCGTTACCGCAAGGTTACACAGAAAAAGAAGACGTTTTACGAGCTTGTGCTCGACAATACTCCGTTCTACGGGGAAATGGGCGGCCAGGTTGGAGACTGCGGCGTGCTGGTAAGCGAGAACGAGACGGTGGACATAATAGACACGAAGCGCGAGAACAACCAGTCGATACACATCGTAAAGGAACTGCCCAAACAGCCTGATGCAGACTTCATGGCATGCGTAGACACCGACAAGCGTGAGGCCAGCGCGGCCAACCATACCGCCACCCACCTGCTGGACTATGCGCTGAAGCAGGTGCTCGGCGACCACGTGGAGCAGAAGGGCTCATACGTATCGCCTGACACGCTGCGCTTCGACTTCTCGCATTTCCAGAAAGTCAGCGACGAGGAGATACGCCAAGTGGAGCGTATCGTCAACGACATGATACGTCAGGACATCCTGCTTGACGAGCATCGTGACATACCTTTGGCCGAAGCCAAGAAGATGGGAGCAATCGCCCTGTTCGGCGAGAAGTACGGCGACAAGGTGCGCGTGGTGCGCTTCGGCCCGAGCGTTGAGTTCTGCGGCGGTATCCATGCCAAGTCTACAGGCCGCATAGGCATGTTGAAAATCGTGTCGGAAAGCAGCGTTGCTGCCGGCGTAAGGCGCATTGAGGCCAAGACGGGGAAGGAATGTGAAGAACTGCTTTATAGCATAGAAGACGCCCTGAAAGCCATTCGTGCGCTGTTCAACAACGCCAAGGATCTGCATGGAGTGGTCGAGAAATACATCGAGGAGCACGACTCCATGAAGAAGATGATAGAGAAGTTCCAAGCCGAGGGTGTTGAACGTGCCAAGGAGAAATTGTTGGCTCAGGCGCGCCACGTGAACGGCGTGACCGTAATTTCCGCAGTAATGCCGATGAAACAGGATGCCGCCAAGGACCTTGTGTTCAAGATACGTGCCGCCGTTGATGACCATCTGCTCTGTGTCATAGGTAGCGCGTACGAAGGAAAGCCCACACTCAGCGTGATGATAAGCGACGACCTCGTGGCCGACCATAATCTTAACGCCGGCCAGATGGTGCGTGAGGCGGCCAAACTGATACAGGGCGGCGGTGGCGGTCAGCCCCACTTCGCTACTGCCGGAGGTAAGAACGTCGACGGATTGTCGGTCGCGGTCGATAAAGTTGTCGAATTGGCGAACATTTAAGGATTATAAATAAAGCGTAAAGTTAAAAGCGGAAAACGGATAACCAAATAGCCTTTGGAGAGGCTGGTTATCCGTTTTCCGCTTTTGGTTTTATGTATTTTCTTCTACAGGATAAGCACAAAAACCGACCGAATAAACACGCACGGGCGCATGACGCTCCAATATGGGCGGTATGGCGTTTGCTTTTGTTGACGAATAAAGTTATCTTTGCATATAGCAAAACATTGAAAAGGTAATGTGAAAAGCCTTATGGAAAGACAGAATTCGGCAAAGTCTCAAGGCGTTGTTGTCAATATAGGCGCGGCCATCCGGCTAAAATTGAAGGAGAGGAAACATTCTGTCGTATGGTTTGCTGAGAAGCTGGAATGTAGCAGGACGAACGTTTATAAGATATTTGCAAAGAATTCAATATCAACAGGCGAGTTGTTAAAAATATCGGAAATACTTGGTTTCGACTTTTTCAAGCTGTTCAGTGAACGTCTGAAAGACGCTGGGAAATAAGGCTTTCGTTATAATAAAGATATTCAACCAGCACAAATCTGAGAATGCTTTTGACATCGGCTGTGGTGTGGAGAGCATTCTTTTTTTATGCGTTCATACGTCGTTCGCGCCTTGTAACGCTGTTGCTCAGATATGAAAATCTTGCATGTTTGAAAGCAGCGTGTCATAGTCTGTTGGCTTTACGATGCGTCCTTTCGGTGTGCGTACAGCGGGGAAGTCGGCAAAATAGTCATCGTCGGTCGTGTGCCACGAATATTCCGCCACCTCTGGCGCACGCCTTATGGTGCGGTCAATATTGTTTGCGTATTTCGGATTGACCGCCGACAACAGCCTGCGTCCGTCTTTCATAACCACTGCCAACACCAGTCTTTTCCGCTTTTTTGCGTTTTTGCCGTCTTGGTTTCGCTTTTTGTGTTGGCTGTTACGGTTATGTTCCAACCGTCGGCGTTGATTTCGCTCATCATTTTTCGGAATATCCTGCCGTGCGGCGAGGTGTCCTTCATGCGTTTGGAGACAATGTAAAGGTGTATCATTTCATGCAGGAGCACGCTTTTGAAGCGGTTCTCGTCGGCATCGTAATAGTTGCTCAAGCGCAGTGTATAGCTGCTTCTCGAAGTGAAAAACAGCTTGCGGCGCACTCTCCATGTAAGCGAACCGAGTCTTGTGCGCGACTTGCCGACGGCAAAAGCAGGTTCCGGCAGCTCGCCGTTAAAATACTTTTCGTTGAACGGAATGAACCATTCTTTCAGCAATTCTTTGTTTACCTGCATGTTTAAAAGTGGAAAAAACAAAAGTGAAAGGTTAAGAAAAGAATGGCATATTCAGGCATCCTGATGCTGCGTTCTTAACCTTTCACTCTTGATTTTTTAGTATTGTTCCTTGTCGGAAATGGCTTTCATTATCAGTGCTTCTATTTCTTCGCACACTTCAGGGTTGTCTTTCAGCAGGGCTTTTGTGGCATCGCGCCCTTGCGCCAGCTTGCTTCCTTGGTATGAGAACCAAGAGCCGCTCTTTTGGATGATGCCGTATTCTACGCCGAGGTCGACCAGTTCGCCCACTTTAGAGATGCCTTCGCCGAATGTGATTTCGAACTCCGCCTTGCGGAAAGGCGGCGCAACCTTATTCTTTACGATCTTTACGCGCACTTGGTTGCCAATCACTTGGTCGCCGTCTTTTATGCTTGTAATGCGGCGAATGTCAAGACGCACGCTAGCGTAGAACTTCAACGCGTTACCGCCGGTGGTCGTTTCGGGATTGCCGAACATCACACCAATCTTCTCGCGCAGCTGGTTGATGAATATGCACGTTGTGTTTGTCTTACTTATTGTCGATGTCAGCTTGCGCAGGGCTTGGCTCATGAGGCGCGCCTGCAGGCCAACCTTGTTGTCGCCCATGTCGCCTTCAATCTCGGCTTTAGGCGTAAGGGCGGCTACGGAGTCGACAACGAGAATGTCGATTGCCGACGAACGTATCAGCTGGTCGGCTATTTCAAGAGCCTGTTCGCCGTTGTCGGGCTGCGAGATGAGCAGGTTTTCCACGTCTACTCCGAGTTTTTCAGCATAGAAACGGTCGAAAGCGTGCTCGGCGTCGATGAACGCCGCTATGCCGCCGGCCTTCTGCGCCTCGGCTATGGCGTGTATGGCGAGTGTGGTCTTGCCGCTGCTTTCAGGACCGTAAATCTCTATTATCCTGCCGCGCGGGTATCCGCCTACGCCTAAGGCCGCGTTGAGGCCGATGCTGCCGGTCGGTATCACTTCTACGGCTTCGATGTTCTCGTCGCCCAGTTTCATTATAGAACCTTTGCCGAAGTCTTTCTCTATCTTTGCCATTGCGGCCTGCAGGGCTTTCAGTTTGCCCTCTTGCGTGTTCATCTCGGCCGCGTTGTCTTTGTCTTTTGCCATTATTCAGAAGTTAAAGAAATTATAGAAGTTTAAGGAGTTAAAGACAATACCGTCGTAACTCCGCATCCTTCCAATTATGAATTGTGCATTATGAATTATGAATTGCTTACAGTTCCAGGTCGCCGTCGAACACTTCGTGCCAAGGCAGTCCCTGTTTGTTGAGCTGCTCCATGAACGGATCGGGGTCGAACTCCTCTACGTTCCACACGCCGGGCTTGCGCCACAGCCCCTTGAAGAACATCATCGCGCCTATCATCGCGGGCACGCCCGTAGTGTAGCTTACGCCCTGCATACCTGTCTCCTTGTAGGCTTCTTGGTGCGAGCAGTTGTTATATATGTAATAGGTGCGTTCCTTGCCGTCCTTCAGTCCGCGTATGCGGCAGCCTATGCTTGTCTCGCCGTCGTAGTTTTCGCCGAGGTCCTGCGGGTTGGGCAGCACGGCCTTGAGGAACTGCAAGGGTACTATCTTAACTTTGGCTGTTTTTCCCGAGCCGTCGGCCAGCGGTGCCTCGTACTCTATTTCGTCGATGCGCGACATGCCGATGTTCTGTATAACGTCAAGATAAGTGAGGTATTGCTGGCCGAAGGTCATCCAGAAGCGTGCCTGCTTGATGGTCGGGTAGTTCTTTACGAGGCTCTCAAGCTCCTCGTGGTGCATGAGGTAACTCTCGCGCGGACCTATGTTGGGGTAGGTCAGGGGCTTGTGTACGGCGAGCGGTTCGGTCTCCAGCCATTGTCCGTCCTTATAGTAAAGACCCTTTTGGGTGATTTCGCGTATGTTTATTTCAGGGTTGAAGTTGGTTGCGAAAGCCTTGTGGTGGTTGCCTGCGTTGCAGTCGACAATGTCGAGATACTGTATTTCGTCGAAGTGGTGTTTTGCCGCGTAGGCGGTGTAAATGCCGCTTACGCCCGGGTCGAAGCCGCAACCCAGTATGGCCGTAAGCCCTGCCTGCTCGAAACGTTCCTTGTAAGCCCACTGCCAAGAATACTCGAAGTGGGCTTCGTCCTTCGGCTCGTAGTTCGCCGTGTCTAGATAATTGCACCCGCAGGCGAGGCACGCGTCCATGATGGTAAGGTCTTGGTAAGGCAGCGCGAGGTTGACAACCAGTTCTGGCTTGTAGTCGTTAAATAGCGCCTTCAGTTGTTCCACGTCGTCGGCATCCACTTGCGCCGTGCGTATGGGCATGTCTATTCCGGCCTTGTGGATGGCGTCAACTATCTGGTCGCACTTCTCCTTGCGGCGGCTTGCTATCATGAATTCGGTGAACACGTCGGCATTCTTGGCTATCTTGAACGCCGCTACGGTGGCTACGCCACCTGCGCCAATCATCAATACTTTTCCCATTGTCGTGATATTTTCCGGAGCCCCTCCTCACCTCCCCAGTGGAGAGGAACAGGCTACCTGTAATTCATTGGTTATATTAAGTTGCGCCCCTCCCCATGGGGAGGATGGGTGGGGCTTATTCTTTCAGTTCTTCCGCGCGTATGCCGAGGGCGCTCATCAGCGAGTAGCCGAGTATCTCCTGACGGAAGTTGCCGCCCGGCATGGGCTGCATTGCGAACACGGTTATGCGCTTGTCGTCGCCGGCCTGCCGTAGCGTCTGCCTCACGAGGTCATACGTCGGCCCGTCGCTAGGCACAACCATGATGCGTTTCACCTCGCCACGACGGCACGCCGTGGCGAGCACTTCGCATAAAAACTCGTCCTTGCTGACCATGTTTTCCACGGACAACGCGCTTATGGTGAACTCGCCAAGGTTGTCCTTGAACGCCTTGCCGTCAAGTTCTTCTGCAAATACCGACGGCGCGAAGTTGTCCATTTTTACGCTCCGCCTGTCGTGTATCAGCGCCACTTGCGTCCTGCCGTCGCCCTCGCGCACTCCGCCGTCGAGCGCCACGCAGTCTATCCAGCGTGCCATGTCGGCCTGCGGTATGCGGCGCATCAGCATGCGCTCGAAGTTCACAATAAGGTCAAACGCCACCTTGTCTATATAATCGGCGTCGGCTATTATCATGTTCTCACACCATATTCCGGTGGGTGTAAAATCGTTGTTCATGTATGCAAACTTACTAATTTTCCGCCTAACAAACGAACGTTTGCCGTAAAAAACTGAATTTATTGTCGGGCGTTTTGCCATAGGCCGTAAAACAGCCAGTTTCAGGCGGTTTTGCGAAAGGTGGCCTTTCGGCTTATAAAAGGTGGCCTTTTAGCCGCTGAAAGGCCACCTTTTGCAGCGCGAAAGACGGCCTTTTGCAAAGCGTCATGTTTGCCCCGCTTTCCATGCCGTGTTGATGTGCTGCTGCGTATGGTCGTCGTAGGTGTATGAAAATATTGTTTTCTTAATATTAAAGAATAATGTTTTATTATACCCGAAAGGGTGTAGTATAAATTATTTTTAGTAAAATTATACCCTAAAAGGTATAATGAATGTATTTATTTGTTATATTTGTACCCGAAAGGGTGTAGTTTAATTGGTGGTTCATGATTAAGGATTCATAATTGGGCCGCGCCTTGTTCCGGGGTGGTAAGTTGCCGGTTGGCATCTGTAATGTGGCGAAACGTGACCGAAAACGCCGGTGTCCGTTCAATTATGGTTTATGAGTTGTGAATTATGAATTACGATAATGATATGGCGATAGCCGAGTTTGTAAAGGAAATGCGCAAGAAGTTCGGCCTGACTCAGGTTGACTTGGCCGACAAGTCTGGCGTTGGCCTGCGTTTCGTGCGCGAGCTGGAACAGGGCAAGCAAACTTTGCGCATGGACAAGATAAACCAAGTGCTGCGCCTATTCGGCCGCCACGTGGGGCCGGTGTTACAGCAGGCAAATGACAAGCAGGAAAGTTCACAGAGACAAGCAGACAGGTTATGAAACGTGCGTTGATATATCTTTACGACCGCCTTGCGGGCCGTCTCACAGAAGACGAGAACGGGTTTACGTTCGAGTACGACTCCGCTTACCTCGCATCGGCCGGCGCCGAGGCCGTAAGCCTTACGCTTCCGCTTAGGGCGGAGCCTTACCATGACACTGTGTTATTCCCGTTTTTCGACGGTCTCATACCCGAAGGCTGGTTGCTCGACATAGCCGAGCGCAGCTGGAAGATAAACCAGCGCGACCGCATGTCGCTGCTGCTAGCCTGCTGCAAGGACTGCATCGGGGCGGTAAGCGTCATTCCCGAGGAAGTTAAGAATTAAGAGTTGGGAATTAAGAAAAACATGTCTTGTTGTGGCAAAGGTAATTTTCTTAATTGGCTTTCGCCGACTTTCAGTTCTTAACTCTTAACTCTTAATTCACAAAGTGTTGCTTTCTTGATTCTTAACCCTTAATTTTTAATTCAAAAAGTGAAGTGCTTATACTGTTATAAAGACCTGAAGGAAGGGCAAGCAGACTATCATCCGGCTTGCGCCCGCAAGTTTTTCGGCGTGAAAAACGTGCCTAAACTGCCTTACGTCCGCGCCCAGCTGGGCGACTTGGCGCGCAAGGTCGTACGTGCGCAGACCACCCTCACCGGCGTGCAGGCGAAGCTCTCGCTTGACATCGACCGCGGAGGCCGCAACGAACCCGACCGCTTCACAATCGTAGGATTGTGGGGCAGGTTCATCCTTAAGCCGCAAACCAATTCGTACCGCGCGCTGCCTGAGCTTGAAGACCTTACCATGCATCTAGCCGAGGCGGCCAAGATTGTCACCGTGCCGCACAGCCTCATACGCTTCAGCGACGGCGAATTGTGCTATATCACGCGCCGCATAGACCGTCTGCCTGACGGCGGGAAGGTGCCTATGGAAGACATGTGCCAGCTGACGGAGCGCCTTACTGAATATAAATACAAGGGGTCTTACGAACAGATAGCCAAGGCCATACGCCGCTATTCGTCGGCTCCGCAGCTCGACGTGGTAAACTTCTGGGAAGTGGTGGTGTTCTCATGGATAACTGGCAACGCCGACATGCACCTCAAGAACTTCTCGCTCTACAACCCGATGCACGGCGGCTACACGCTAACCCCGGCCTACGACATGCTCGCAACGACGCTCGTCATGCCCGACGACACCGAGGAACTGGCCCTGACGCTTAACGGAAAGAAGCGCAAACTGCGCAAGGCCGACTTCATAAAGTCTATCATTACGTCAGGTGTCGACGAGAAAGTGATTGACAACATAGCGCGCCGCTTTGGCCGTGTGCTTCCGCAATGGTTTGAGCTAATCGACCGCTCGTTTCTTCCCGAAGACCTGCGCAAGGCTTACAAGAACCTCATTTTGCGCCGCATGATTATGTTAAGGTAAGGATTGGAGGTTTTTCTATCTTTATACTACAGAGTTTTCGTTATGTAAAATTCGTAACGAAAACTCTGTAATGCTAATATTATGATAAGGTGGTTTGGGTTTGCTTTGCTTGTATTCACGGTTCATCCATTAATGTCGTCAAGCCTTGTCGTTTCAATTTGGGAGATTCAATGTCCTTTAGTATGTTGTAATGGCGGTTTCCCGTTATTTCCTTTTGAAAAAATAGTAATGATATTTTTAATAGTAAAGGCTCGTTTGTGCTTTTATTGGCTGGCGTTGCTGGTAAAATCACAACTATTGGGTATTGTCCGTTAATCCGTGTTTGCGTACTTTTGCAGATGTCATAACGTTTTACGGAATGCAGACACCGAAAGATTACATAAGGCAAGACTTGCTGCGCGCCGCCGGGGATTTGTTCTATGAAAAGGGCTATCTCGGCGTGTCGATGCGTGCCGTTGCGGCGCGGTCGGGCGTGGGGTTGAGCAACATATACAACTATTTCAGGAGCAAGGACGACCTATTCCGCGCCGTCGTTGCACCCGCCATGCACGGCCTCGAACGAATGCTCGACGAGCATCACGGTCGCGCCGGACATGACATAATGAACATGTGCAACAACGAATATTACGCTTTCCTCGTGAAAGAGTACACCGACTACATCAACCGCAACCGCCGCCTGTTGGCCATACTGCTGCTGAAGGCGCGCGGTTCGTCGCTCGCCGGCTACAAGGCCGACTTCACCCGGTACGCCACTGAGACGGTGAAGGCATACTTCGCAGAGATGAAGCGGCGGCATCCACAATTGCAAACGGACATATCCGACTTCTCAATACAGGTACATTCGGTGTGGATTTTCAGCATGTTCGAGGAGATACTGACGCGCGGTGTCAGTCCGGGTGACGTGCCGCGTGTGGTAGGCGAATACATGACAATCGAGATTTCAGGATGGAGAGAGCTTATGAAAATATAAGCTCTCTCTTTTTTTTGAACATTGTCAGGATATGTTCGCTTTAGCCTCAGGGCGCGTTTTCAGACATATAAAACGGCTGCCTTGTAACCTGCTGATAGTCAGCAATTTGCCAATATGCCGTCTTTCAGCCTGCAAAAGGTGGCTTTTTAGGCGGTGAAAGACGGCCTTTTGGAAGGCAAAAGACCACCTTTCAGAAAACAGCAAGGCGAGGATGAGGTAAGAAATGGCGGCCAACCGCCCGCCGACAGGCGTCGTCCGCAAATATCATATAAGGAATATCCGGCCCATCCGACCTATCTATCAACCAAACAATAATAAAGAAAATGAAAACATTAAGCAGACTTCAAGGCTACATGGGGCGGCGCAAGGCGCTGCTGCCGTTGGCCGTCGGACTGTCCGCCTTGGGAGGACTGACAGGCTTCGCGCCATTCGTATTCATCTGGCTCATCGTGAAAGAGCTTCTTGCAGGCGGCTCGCCCGGGGCTTCGCATCATGTTTCCGCCTACGCATTGTGGGCGGCAGGCACGGCCGTGGGTGGCGTAGTGCTGTATTTCGGCGCACTGATGTGCTCGCACTTGGCGGCATTTCGCGTGGAGAGCAACATACGCAAGAGCGCCATGCGGCGCATCGTCAACATGCCGCTGGGCTTCTTCGACACCACCACGAGCGGCAAAATACGCAAAATCATAGACGACAACGCCGGCATAACCCACTCGTTCCTTGCCCACCAACTGCCCGACATGGCCGGCACCGCGCTCGTTCCCTTGCTGGCCGTTGGGCTCATTGCCGTGTTCGACTGGCGGCTGGGTTTGGCCTGTCTCGTGCCCGTATTCACGGCGATAGGCATCATGACGTACACCATGAACACGCGCGGCAGGGCCTTCATGCGCGAGTATATGACCCTACTTGAACAGATGAACACCGAGGCTGTGGAGTATGTGCGCGGCATACCTGTGGTAAAGGTGTTCCAGCAGACAGTATTCTCGTTCAAGAACTTCTACCGCACCATAATGCAATACAACAAGACCGCCACGCATTACACCCTGCTTTGGCAACGCCCCATGACGCTCTACACGGTCATAATCAACAGCTTCGCATACCTGCTTGTGCCCGTTGCCGTAATCCTTACGGGCATGGGCGAGGGGCTTGGCGCGGTAATGCTGAACCTCATCTTGTTCGTACTCGTAACGCCGGTGTTTTCCGAATGTGTGATGAAGAGCATGTACATAGGCCAGGCTTTCGGCCAGGCCGACGAGGCTGTACGCCGCCTCGACGCACTCACGGCGTACCCGGAACTGAAGGAAACGGCTGCGCCAAAAGTGCCAAAGGCGTTTGACATTACGTTTAATGGTGTAACATTCGCCTATCCCAGCACTGATGCCAACGTGCTTAAAGATGTCACATTTACGGTAAAGCAAGGGCAAAGAGTTGCCCTCGTGGGTGCTTCGGGCAGCGGAAAGACCACCATAGCACGTCTTGTTCCGCGCTTTTACGACGTAAAGTCGGGTTCGGTGGAGATTGGAGGAATAGACGTACGCGACATCAGCCACGACTGCCTGATGCGCACAGTGTCGTTCGTCTTCCAGAATCCGCAGCTCATGAAGGCGTCCATCCTTGAGAACATACGCTACGGCAAGCCCGAAGCCACGCTGGAAGAGGTAGGCCGAGCCGTCGACATGGCGCAGTGCCGCGACATCATCAACCGCCTGCCCGACGGGCTTGACACCATAATCGGCACTGAGGGCACTTACCTCTCGGGCGGCGAACGGCAACGCATCGCCCTGGCAAGGGCGTTTCTGAAGGACGCACCTATAATCATATTAGACGAGGCCACGGCCTTTGCCGACCCCGAGAACGAGCACCTTGTACAGCTTGCCCTGCGCCGCCTGACGCGCGGAAAGACCGTGCTCACAATAGCGCACCGCCTAAACAGCGTGGCCGATGCCGACGAGATAATAGTCATGGACGGTGGATGCATAGCCGAACGAGGCACGCATGATGCCCTGCTCTGCCGTAAAGGTATATATTATAACAGGTGGAACGAATACTGCGAGGCCGTAAAATGGACGATAGGAAAGTCTGCTAAGAAATCACAAAAAGCGAAACACCATCCTGCCGGCACTGCGGAACAGAGTATGAAGTCGCCATCAACGGACGTTCCGCATTTGTATGAAACAATAGAAAAGACTTGTTCTTCCACACAGGAAAAGACTGGAGGGCCTTTGGCGTTTATAAGCCGCCGCTTCGCCTTGTCTGCCAAAGGAGCACGCGACTTCAGCCGGGGCGTGGCATGGACTACGCTGTTCGACCTCGTGATGATGCTTCCCGCCGTGTTCGTATTCATCTTCCTGGCCGACGCCTTGCCGCCTATTACCGGCGCAGGGACGGCCTTCGGCTACTCGCTTGCCTTCTATTCCGCGCTCGCCCTGGCGTTCATGGCGGTGATGTATATAGTTGGCGTACGCCAGTACCACAGCACTTACACCAGTGTTTACGCCGAAAGTGCAAACCGACGCATAGCCCTTGCCGAGAAACTGCGTCGCCTGCCGCTGGCCTTTTTCGGCGAGAAAAACCTGTCAGACCTCACCGCCACAATAATGGACGACTGCACCGACCTCGAACACACGTTTTCACACTCCGTGCCGCAGCTGTTTGCTTCGCTTATATGCCTTGTCCTCATAGCCGCTGGCATGGCTGCATACTGCTGGCCGCTGGCCGCCGCACTGTTCTGGGTTGTGCCCGTCGCACTGGGCACATTGCTGCTTGCAAACCGATGGATGAGGCGTAGCAACAAGGTGAACTACATGAACAGGCGTGCCGTTACGGAGATAATACAGGAAGGACTGGACACTGTTCAGGAAATAAAGTCTTACGGACAGGAGAGCCGTTACGCATCGAAGCTCGATCGCGCGATAGACCGTTACGAGCGCATAATGACTCGAGGAGAACTTATGTTGGGCACAATCGTCAACGGTTCGCAGAGCATACTGAAGCTCGGTCTTGCCTCGGTAGTGATTACAGGGGCGTGGCTCATGGCCACAGGCGCGGTGGATTTGTTCACTTATCTTGTCTTCCTAATCGTAGGGTCGCGCGTTTACAGCCCCATAAACGAAGTGCTTAACAACCTGGCCGCGCTTACTTATCTCGATGTGCGCATCGCCCGGATGAACGAAATGGAGCGGATGCCAGTGCAGGAAGGGGCAGATGCGCCCATGGGCGGCGGTTACGACATAGCCTTCGAGCACGTAAGTTTCGCTTATGAAGACAAGAAACAAGTGCTTAAAGACGTATCTTTCACGGCACGTCAGGGCGAAATAACTGCGCTCATAGGCCCGTCGGGCGGAGGCAAGAGTACCGCTGCACGCCTGGCGGCACGCTTCTGGGATATCCATTCAGGACACATAACCCTCGGAGGGGTCGACATCTCAACCATAGACCCCGAGGCTCTGCTGCGCAACTTCTCAATAGTGTTCCAAGACGTAGTGCTGTTCAACGCCTCCGTAATTGACAACATACGCATAGGCCGGCGCGATGCAAGCGACGAGGAGGTGCTCCGCGTGGCACGCCTTGCCTGCTGCGACGAGTTCGTGAGGCGTCTGCCCGACGGCTACGACACCGTAATCGGCGAGAACGGACAGACACTATCGGGCGGCGAGCGGCAGCGCATATCCATCGCCCGGGCACTGTTGAAGGATGCGCCTGTGGTGCTGCTTGACGAGGCCACGGCGTCTCTGGACGTTGAGAACGAGACACTAATCCAAGCCGGAATATCTGAACTGGTACGCAATAAGACCGTACTCATAATAGCCCACCGCATGCGCACCATAGCCAATGCCGACAAGATATTCGTGCTCGACGGCGGAACAATTGTCGAGTGGGGCACGCCCGAAGATTTGAAAGCACGCGGCGGATACTTCGCCCGTATGCTGGCGTTGCAGCAGGAAACGGCAGGCAGGTAAGTCGCTGACAAGTCGTCGGCAATGCGGAAAACACATTGCCGACGACGCCTTATAGCCAACGTATTTACGAAAGGCCGCATTTCACCTTGCAAAAAGCCGTGAATTACACGCTAAAATACCGTCTTTTACAATGCGAGATGCCGTCTATTGGGAAATGACCGGGGATAAAGCGTGTTGCGTGTTGGTTTTTATCGTCTATGGTTTTGCTCAACTATGTCATGTTGTTTTGCGTTAATCAGGCACGTCAACGGTAATACCCGACACACTGCTAACCGCGATAAACCGCGCGTGGAGCTTTATCTCCTCGCCACTACCGTGACAGGATATTCTCAAATCCTTCCATCCGTCGGCGGTTTCGGCGATGCTTATACTCGCGCTTGGCATGTTGTTTCCATTCGGCATGAAGCTGTTTACGCTGACATTTATCAAGTCGAGGACGATTTGTACTGCGTTCACTTCCCTCTGCCGCCATTTTTCTGGCAGTTGCTGAGGCAATTTACGGGTGATGAAAGACAGCTGGGCGTTCGTATCTTCACCGAAGTTGAAGCAGAGATATTGCATTTCCACGCCGTCGAGCGACGGCAACTCGCCGCTACCGTAAATGTGTTCCATGCCGCCTGTCCTGCAACATTGCAGCAGCCATCGACCTTTTTCGCTTTTCATAACCTTGTTTATGTTTTGCAGGTTTTACATATTCCGTAATGACAAAAATAGCGAAATTCAAGTTAAGTTCAATCCAAACCTTGATTTATTTGGCAAAAAAACGTATCTTTGCGGATGCAACATAGATATTAAGGAGGAACGGAACATGAGGACATCAGCAGCAATGAGAACCTTTGGCTTTACCGGCAGTCGCTGCCGAAGAACAATAAGAAGTGGCTGTTGAGGAAGTTTTTGGACGATTTGCAGGTACAGGACAAAAAGGCGGCAGGCAGAAATGAACGACACGCGGGTATTGACTGCGGACGGAAAACAGAGTATTAAATCAGACGAAAATACCGGACAGACATGGCACTTAACACGGACAAGAACCTGAAACTGTATTACTCAATAAAGGAAGTGGCCGGGATGATTGGCGTCTCGGAAAGCATGTTACGCTTCTGGGAAAAGGAAATACCCATGCTGAAGCCCAAGACCACGGGCAACAACGTGCGCCAGTACACAGAGGCTGACATCGAGAACGTCAAGGCCGTGTACAACCTTGTGAAAGTGCGTGGCTTCAAACTGGCCGCCGCACGCAAGATGCTGCGCGAGAACAAGCAGGGAGTTGACAACAACGCGCGCCTGATAGAGAGGCTGATTAAGGTGCGCGACGAGTTGAAAGAGATGAAAAAACATCTCGACTACCTGACATAACGCCCCACCGGCAGCCGCATGGCTCCATTCAGTCAGCATCTTGTTGACACATCAAATACCACATATCTTTTTCCAACTTTCTTTGTCACACTGTCACCGCAGAACTTAACCAGCTGTCAATCAGCGATTTATCCCGTGACAGTAAATCCTGTTCTCTGTCACACAATGTCACACTCCACCCCACACAAAAGCCCCGATTAACCAAATTTGTGACAACAACGTGACAGTAAAACCACCGCAACTGTCACGCCGCAACGCACTCACCTTCAGCAAGTTAGCACACGCCGTGACAGTGTGACGGTACTTTTCAAAAATCATTTCACCGTATATCATCTTCCAAGATGCCATCTTTTACAGTGTAAAAAGCCGTCTTTTGCAATGCAAAAGACGGCTTTTTAGGTTCATCCGCAGTTCAGGTGTATAACGTATAGGTGCCAACCCCGTCCCCGAAG
>ERZ780212.1184-NODE-1184-length-21877-cov-2.431216_pt1 | contig 21877 bp, 18 predicted proteins | sample MGYA00511364_ERZ780212 | MGnify/ENA primary metagenome ERZ780212 (study PRJEB29588, sample SAMEA2147991) | human gut metagenome | biome: human gut; feature: human-associated habitat; material: faeces | place: Denmark | collected 2008/2010 ...
CGATATGCTTAAATGCCAGCTGCTCAAATGTCTGTCTGCCTTTTTTCTGCTTAAGATAATTGTATGCTTTCTTTAATTCCCTTGTGTGCTTCACATATGTCTTTCTTAGTGCTGTTTCCTTCCTGTTCTGGCATGCCTTAAGCTCTGCCTGTGCATACTCCTTGTACTCTGTCTCACCACATGGATTAATCTTAAGCTCGCTTCCAGCCTCCCTTAACGCCATATGAAGATACGCCATCATACTCACCGCTCTGCACATATCCCCCATATCCTTTACATCACTTTCCTTCGCATCAAACCAGTCTTTTAAAATATATCTTCTGCCGTCCTCATCCTGCGACACAAGCTGTCCCTCATTATTTCTTACATATGTATCTGTATTGCCAAATCCCGCTGATTTTAATATCTGTGTAATATTATTCTCCCTCTCATAATACTTGTCAGGCTTCTCACACTGGGTAAAAAGCTTATACCCCTGTCCAGTTGCAATAATAATACCGCCCCTGCCTCTTATCATACGGTTAATGCTGATATTATATTGTTCTAACACCTTTTCTGATTTCTCATTCACGAATATACCCTCCAATCCAACTAGGCCTACTTATCATATGCATGTGTTCAATAAAAAATGCTTTGCCATTCAGTGACAAACATAGTTTTTTTTGTTAAAATTATGGGCAGTAATAATGCGAACTATTGCAAATTTTATATAGCCAAATAACAGATTTAAAGATTTAAAAATGAAATCAAAATAATAATTTAAAGATTGGTAATTAAGTATGGATTATAGTAATTTTAAAATTGATATGCCTAATGACGTTGAATTTATAATCAACACAATTAAAAGCCACGGCCATCAGGCTTATGCTGTAGGTGGCTGTGTCCGCGATTCTATTATGGGACTCACTCCTAATGACTGGGATATAACAACCTCTGCACTCCCTTCCGATATCAAAGAATATTTCAACAAGACAATTGATACCGGAATTGAACACGGCACAGTAACAGTTATGTTGCACAATGTTGGATATGAGGTTACAACCTACAGAATTGACGGCGAGTACAAAGACGGCAGACACCCATCTTCTGTTGAATTCTCCGACAGGCTGACAGACGATTTATGCAGACGTGATTTTACAATAAATGCTATGGCTTACAATAATATAACTGGGCTTGTCGATGAATATGGCGGAATAGACGATATTAATAACCGCATAATAAAATGCGTTGGCAACCCAATTGAGCGTTTTACAGAAGATGCTTTAAGAATGATGAGAGCCATAAGATTTTCTGCACAGCTTGGCTTTACCATTGAAGCTGATACATTTAAGGCTATTGAAAAGCTTAACCGCAATATAGATAAAGTCAGTATGGAACGTGTATGCGTAGAACTTAAGAAGACTCTTTTATCAGATAACCCTGATTATTGCAGTCTTTATGCAACAACAGGTCTTTTTAATAATATTCTGCCTGTAATAGCAGATAATCTTACCGGCAGATATGCCAAGAAGCTGCTTCTTACCTGCAAATATACTGATAATGAGCTTCCACTTAGATTAGCCGCAATTCTTTTTGTATGCTCACCTGATGAGGCAAGAACAGCTTTAAGAAATCTTAGAATGGATAACAAGACTATTGATACTGTTGTAAAGATATTAACATACACCCCGCTTCACATTGATGAAACTGAACCTGCTGTAAGGGAAGCACTTCATCAGTGTGGACGTGACATTTTTATGTTAGTAATAAGATTACAGCGTGCTTCTATTAAAGCAAGTGAAGAGATTACATTTATAAGTAACCCTGCCAAGTATAACCATCTGAATAAATTACAGCGTATGGCAGATGATATACTTGAAAGAGGTGACTGCTTTACAATAAAAGACCTTGATATAACAGGAGTTGACCTTATCGAATATGGTCTTAAGGGTGCAGAAATCGGCAATACACTTAATACACTGCTTGATATTGTAATTGAGAACCCTAAGCTTAATGATAAGGCTACTTTAATTGCACTTCTTGATAATTTAAAGTAGTCATATGTGCACCAATCACAGGTGCTTTCCTAATACATAAAAAGGCTCAGCCCTAGCTGCTGGAATTATCCATCAGCTTGAGGCTGAGCTTTTTATATGACAAATATTTTTGATATTCTGTATATAGCACAACAGTTTCCTGCACTATTTTAAAATGCTGCATTTTTAAACACTATGTTATCTTAAAACATCGTATTTATCAGACAACTATCGCTTATATTAATACTTCATATAATCCTTAATAACATTATGGTCTTTAAGAACCTTTTCAATTACAGTTCCCTTTATCCTTCTAAGTAGTGGTTTCTTAATGTTATCAAGCACGCCAGGAAGTTCTATTTCAAGAGGTGACTTGCCGTCCATAAGCTTAACAGAAGCATCTAAGAGATCTCTTACATCATATACGCTTCCCCATACTTCTGGAACGCCCCTGTCTACGCCAAGAAGTCCGTATACAGCCTCCATAGCTGTTCTTACTGAATATTCTGTTGTGAATATAGTATCTCTTGGTGTCTCAGCAAACTGTCCAAGGAATGCAAAGTTCACACAGCCATCTGGTATAACGTCTGGTCTGTCACCTTTTCTTCTTGGCATAAAGAATGCTGTGATATAAGGCATCATCGTAGGTGTTGTATTGCAGTGGTTCTTAGCAAGTTCATCTATTTCATCTACTGGTATTCCAATATGGTATAACCACTCTGCTGTAATCTCTTGACCAGTACACTCTTTCATAGGCTTCTTGACATAATCACCAGCTACATCTGTAAATAAGCTGTATACCCATACGCATACTTCATCTTTCTTCTGTTCCTTGAACTGTCCCTGTCTGTTAATTGTCCAGCTAAGAAGCCAGCTTGAATCCTTACAGCTTACGATACCGCCTGTAACAACATTTCCTGTTCTAGGGTCTCTTTTACATATCTTCTTAATATGATCGATAATCTTTTCATCACTTGTTGTAACTGTAGCTGACTCCCAGTTAGACTTAGATACATTGCCACAGAACTTTTCTGGGTGTCCAAATGATGGATCCTGCTTTGCAATATTCTTCCAAAGACTCCAGCAGCCGCTTGTTCTTACCTCTGCATCTCCTACAGGTGCGTGAGTATGGTCACCATAGATTGTACTCTCTGTACAGCTTCCGTTAGTTACAAACACAAGGTCATTCTCTGTAAGCTCAATTGTTTCTTCCTTACCCTTGACATTGCACTCTATTGTCCTGGCAATCTTCTTGCCATCCTTGAACTCAAATATAACATTTTCCACCCTTGTATTGAACTGGAACTTAACACCTGCTGCCTCAAGATACTTCTGCATAGGCAGGATAAGTGATTCATACTGGTTATACTTAGTGAATTTGAGTGCTGAGAAATCTGGAAGTCCGCCTATATGATGAATAAATCTCTGGATATAAAGCTTCATTTCAAGTGCACTGTGCCAGTTTTCAAATGCAAACATGGTTCTCCAGTACAGCCAGAAGGTAGAATCAAATACTTCGTCGTCAAAGACATCCTCGATCGTCTTGTCATACAGATCCTCGTCTTTGGTCATGAAAAGTTTCATGATCTCCATGCAGCCTTTCTGGCTTAAGTTGAATCTGCCGTCCGTATGTGCATCTTCGCCGCGGTTTTCGGTTGCACGGCATAAAGAGTAGTTCGGATCTTCTTTGTTCAGCCAGTAGTATTCGTCGAGTACGGAAACGCCCGGTGTCTCAATGGAAGGGATACTGCGGAAGAGATCCCACAGACATTCAAAATGGTTCTCCATCTCACGGCCGCCGCGCATCACATAGCCTCTGGATGGATCAAAGATACCATCACATGCACCGCCTGCGATATCCATTGCCTCTAAAATATGGATATGATCGCCCGGCATCTGTCCGTCACGAACCAGAAAACATGCTGCTGCTAAAGATGCAAGACCACTTCCTACGATATATGCGCTTTTCTCATCGACACCTTCCGGTTTTTTCGGATGTGCAAATGCCTCGTAGTTACCGTTGGTATAATAAATACCTTTGCTGTTTTTCTCGTATTTTCCACGCTCTGTATTGCGGTATGGTGTTCCACTCTCTGCCTGCTGTTTTTCGGCGATCTTCTTTGCCTTTGCCTGTTTGTGGCTGTTGCTTGCCGCAACTGCTGCCACACCGGCTCCTGCTGCAATCAAAGATGCTAACGCGATGGTTTTATTTTTATTTGACATAATAAGAATCTCCTTTCTAACTGCTTTTATTATCTTCGTTCTGTGGTCATCTTATTACTTCCCGGATAAAAATCCAATATACAAAACAGGCGGAATGACAATATTTTTATCATTCCGCCTGTTTTGATAAATAATCGGCCCTGCATTTACAAATCCGGTACAGCGTACCTAAATTAACCGGACGACGTTGCTGACTGTCATCCGAAACATAAATCATCCTTCATCCAAAAAATTTCCAATCGAATTACTGATATTTCCGTGCAGTGTCAGACTCATTTTTTTGACGATCGTGCTGTAGTCTTCCTGCATACCGTCTTTGATCCAGTCTAACATCACACCGACAAAACCATACTTGTAAAAATCTGCAATAAAACGTTTATCTTCCTCCGGGAGACCGGTTCCTTCCGCCTTCTCATTTACCACACCCTCGATCAGTTCAAACGTCAGCTTATAAAGATAACTTTCAATCTGTTCCTTGCTGACCGAACGGTATACATTCATGATAAACGGTTTATTTTCCAGCACTGCCTTAAAAATCTGCTCTAACCCTTCCCGCCAGGAATTGTAGGTTCGTTTTCCCTGCAGCGCCCGCTTTCCGTCCTCCACGCATGCCCATTCAACCAGATCATAGATATCTTTAAAATGGTAATAAAATGCCATACGGCTGATTCCACAGTCCGTGGTCAGATCCTGGATCGTAATTTTATCTAATGGTTTCTGTAAAAGTAATTTTTTTAAGGATGCCTCTAATGCTCTTTTGGTTGTATTACTCATACGGACACTCCTTTTCCTTCGTATTTATAATAAATCACAAGTTGTTTAACTATTTTCCCTCGTTTCATACATCTGAAAATACTTGTCTGAATTTTAGCATACCGCTGCTATTCTGTCATTAAAAAGCCTCTATTTTAATGGTATTTGTAATTATTGCACAAAAAATCCACCATTTTGGGGAAATGGTGGATTTAAAAAGGGGGAGAATTTATGAAAAAAAGTTTTATCACTCGTTCGTGATACTAATAATATATCCGCAATTTGTGAAATCCCGTTGTACATTTTTTGAATTCTATTTGAAGAATCTGTAACAATTTGTTCACACAACTGCTCTCACATTCTATTTTCCAAGACGGATCACATTCCAGGATGCTTTCTTTAACACGCTTGTGACAACACCGTCATCAAGTTTACTTCTGTCATCTGCGTTAACCGGATATACATTCTGTTCGGTCAGCGTGTTGGCTGCTTTTAAGTCATCGTTTTCCATCACGATATGCTCTTTGATCCGGTATCCCGCAAAGCTGCGCACATCGGTGGTAAGCTCTACATCCTCTTCCAGGTTACGGTTTACTGCAAAGATCGTGACTTCGTCTTTTTCTTCGTTATAGACAGCCACAGATTCCACGTCCGTGATCTCATCATGTTTTGCCGTTGCATGTCTGGAGCTTGAGATTACCGGCTGCAATGCGATGCCCCTGCCGTATTTGGATGCATGCATGAACGGATAAAAGATCGTCTGTTTCCATGCTCCGCCTGCCGCATCTGTCATGATCGGTGCAATTACATTGACAAGCTGTGCCAGACATGCCATCTTGACACGGTCTGCATGTTTCATCAGTGTGATCAGCATCAGTCCGACTAACAGGGAATCCTCAAAGTTATAGATATCCTCTAACATCGGAGGTGCCACCTGCCATGGATGGTTCTCGGTAATATCATCATCCGCAGCGTTTGAGTGGAACCATACATTCCATTCATCAAAACTTAAATTCATAACTTTTTTGCTGCGTTTTTTCGCTTTAACATAATCACAGGTTGCAATGACTGTACGGATAAATGTATCCATATCATCGGACTGCGCAAGAAAATCATTGCTGTCATTGTCACGGTTGCCATAATACTGATGCATGGAAATATAGTCCACATAATCATAAGTATGACTGAGTGTAACAGCCTCCCAGTCCGGGAAGGTTGGCATATCCAGATTTGAACTTCCGCAGGATACCAGTTCGATATCCGGATCGATCAGACGCATTGCTTTTGCTGTCTCCTCTGCCAGTCTTCCGTACTCTTCCATTGTCTTGTGTCCGATCTGCCATGGTCCGTCCATCTCATTTCCAAGGCACCAGACTTTGATCTTATGTGGATCTTTCACACCATGTTTGATACGCAGGTCACTGTATTTCGTTCCCGAAGGATGATTGCAGTACTCTAAAAGATTGCAGGCATCTGCAATGCCGCGGGTTCCAAGGTTCACTGCCATCATGACATCAGAATTGACTTTCTTTGCCCATTTGGAAAATTCGTTTAAACCGATTTCATTTTTCTCTAAACTTCTCCATGCAAGTTCCAGACGGTGCGGGCGCTCCTCAACCGGCCCCACAGAATCCTCCCAGAAAAAGTTTGACACAAAGTTGCCGCCCGGATAGCGGATGATCGGAACGTCCAGCTCCTTTACCAGCTCCATCACATCTTTGCGGAATCCATCCTCGTCTGCAGACGGATGTCCCGGCTGGTAAATTCCTTCGTATACCGCTCTTCCAAGGTGTTCGATAAAAGAACCGTAAATTCTTTTATCGATCGGAGCGATCTGAAATTCTTTATCCAGTACCATTTTCGCTTTTCTACTCATACATATTTCCTCCTGTCACTTAAAATCTTACTCTTTTACCGCACCTGCTGTCATACCTTCGATAAAGTATTTCTGGAAGCAGATAAATAAGATAAATATCGGTATGATGGAAAATACAGAACCAACAACTAACAGACTGTAGTTATCACCATACGGGTTGATCAGTGTGTTAAGACCAATGGTCAGTGTGTACTTGTCGGCAGAACGGATAACCAGCAACGGCCACAGATAATTGTTCCATGCATTCATACCATTTAAGATCGCCATCGCGGAAAATGCCGGTTTCATGATCGGTACGATCAGCTTAAAGAAAATACCGTACTCTGTCGCACCATCGATACGTCCTGCTTCGATCAACGATTTTGGCAGCCCTAAAAGATACTGCCGGAAGAAAAAGATCGTGGATGCATGTGCCAAAAACGGAAGCACAACCGATACATAACTGTCCATCATGCCCCAGCTTGAAATCTGTTTGTAAAGTGGGAGCATAATAACCTCAAACGGTACAGAGAGGATCAGAAGAACTATAATAAAGAAAAAGTTCTTTCCCTTAAAATCATATGCCGCAAATCCATATGCAACAAATGCACTGATCGCCAACGTCAGGATCACAGTGATCACGGTTAAGATAAGGCTGTTGCCAAACCATGTCCAGTAATCATGTTTGCCTGTAAAAAGTAATTTGTAATTGTCCAGTGTCAGATGCGGGATATCCAGATTCAGGTTTAATCCGTACTGAAGCAGGAAGTTTCCCGGTTTAAAGCTTGCCAGTACCAACAGGTAGATCGGCAGAACGGTAAGGATCGCAAGGATGGAAAAAAATATGATCATACCGATGGTTGCTGCCCTGTCTTTCTTTTTCTGGCTCATTCCAACAGATTCTGCTGCCATATTATCTCTCCTCCTTCTTAAATGTTCCGGTCAATGCAAGCTGGATGATATTAATGATCATAACAATGATAAGAAGTACTAAACCAACTGCACATGCATATCCCATTGCACGCTTCTCAATACCCTGACGATACAGATAACCAACGATCGTAAGTCCGATATTCTGTGGGGAGTTATTACCTTTCCACAGCATGTAAGACTCAAGGAACATGGAAAGTCCTGCATAAATACTAATTGTTAATACATAGATCGTGGTCGGTTTTACAAGCGGTACTGAAATGCTCTTAAACTGCTGCCACTTTGTCGCTCCGTCGATGGAAGCCGCCTCGTAGAGATCCGTGGAGATATTCTGTAACCCTGCAAGGAAATAGAGGATATTGACACCGGTCCAGCGCCAGCACGCTACTAGGAGAAGTGCAAAGTATCCGGTCCATTCACCTTTCAGCCATTTGATGGAAGAATGTCCAAAGAAATTTAAAATCTGGTTTGCAAGTGCCGTATCCATCTCACCAAACATCAGACGGAAGATTGTACCTACAACGACAACAGATGTCAGTGCCGGGATAAAATAAACAGACTTGAAAAATCCCTTCGCCTTCATCAGTTTACTGTTTAACATACTTGCAAATAACATTGGAAACGGAATTAAAAGTACCAGTGTTCCCACCATGTATTTAAAACTGTTCCAGACTGCTTTTCTGAAATATGTATCAGAGAGTAATCTCTTATAGTTGTTCATTCCAACCCATTTATCTTTCAGGACGTCCTGAAAACTTAACAGTACACCATTTGCGATCGGGAATACCCAAAACAAAATGACTGTCAGAACAAATGGAAGAATAAACACATAAGGTGCTGCTTTTTGCGAATACAAAAACTTCTTCACTTTATTCATGCTGTAATGCCCCCTTTTCCCTCATAACAGGAAACGGGATGCAGGACATCTGCCCCACATCCCTGCCTGTTTAAACCTGTCTCTTATTCTCCAAATTCATTCTGAAGTGCAGACTGTGCCTCGTCTAACGCTTCTTTTACATCCATACCGGACTCGAAGATATTATTCAAAGTCTCTGTACAGAAGATATTGTTGATGGATGGCATCTTCTCATCTGTATAGCAGGTCAGTAATCCAATGCCGTCCTGAACATCTAATAATGCATCAAATGGTTTTGTGTTGAAGTACTGTACATACTGATTATCCGGGTTCTCTGTTACGGATTTGTCTGTCCATACTGCTGTGTTAACCGGGTCAAATCCTAATACGTTCCAAACTTCTACGTTTGCTGTGTCAGAAAGTTTGATGTAAGCGAATACTTCTGCTGCAAGGTCAGCATTCGGGCTGGATGCTACAACTGCTGTACCGGTACCACCACCACCGATGGTCTTTACTGCATCGTTGTCACCAAATACAGGAGGTGCTGCGATTGCAACTTTACCGGAAAGGTCTGTCATGTAGCTTAAGTAACGGCTGGTCTGCCAGAATGGCATGATTGCTGCTGCGACATCACCGCTGTTGTATAACGGATATGCTTCCTCGTTGTCAGGCTGTCCACCGGCGATAACGTCCATAGCACCTGCATCCTGCATATCTTTCATGGTCTGTAAACATTCAACCATGGTGTCATTGTTTACTGCAAGGCTTCCATCATCATTTAAGTAATCTCCGCCTTTCTGAGCGAGCATTAAGTTTAATGTCCACTGAGCAGTTGTCTCACATGCTGCAAATGTTTTTCCGGTTGCTTCTTTGTATTTTGCACCGGCTTCTTTGAAGTCATCCCAAGTCTTAATGGTTGTATAATCAATACCTGCTGCCTCTAATGCTTCTGTGTTGTAGAAAGCAACGGTCGTACCAACGTGTGTAGGGAATCCATAATAGTTACCATCTTTGGAGTAAAGCTGTAATCTGGACTCTACTACATTGTCAAGATATGGCTCTACTGCATCGTTCAATGGTTTTAATCCAATATCACCTGTCATGAATGCAGGGAATTTACCAAGCTCGATATCAACGACATCCGGAGCACCCTCTCCTGACTCTAATGCAAGTGATAATTTGTTGTGCATATCATCATATGCCATGTTGGATAAAACAAGTTTAACCTTCTTATCCGGATTTTCCTCATTCCATTTCTCAGCCATGTTAGTGTAGAAATCCTGATGGTTCTCGATGAATGTCCATACCTCAAGTGTTGTGACATCATCACCTTCTACATCCATCTCTCTTCTTCCTGCGCCGCTGTCTGCGCTCTCAGTACCGGATGCTGCTTCCCCCGCATCGGCGCTGGTGTTTCCTGCTGTGGAATTACCGCCACATCCGGCAAGCATTCCAACTGTCATTGCTGCACACATTAATGCTGCTAAAACCTTTTTCTTCATACATTTACCTCCCAAATGTTTTTCTTTATCAGATCGAAAGTATCTCCTGTTTTCAGATGATCTTCCGTGTGATACATGTTTTTCTGTCAGATCAGCTGTCTGATCCAGACTGCCATCTCCCCTGTTTTCCGGTTGCCCCAGTAACAGTAAGGAACTGCTTTTAACGTCACATCCTTTAACTCCGGCGGCTGTTCTTTGTATAACTCTTCTGCCGTCCAATGATCTTCCAAGATGCGTTTTCCTTTTGCTTCCACTGACATCACACCACCTAACAACTGTTCCTCCCAGTTTTCAGTCAGCGCTTTTTTTGTATCCACATATAAGGAACTTAAGTTTTCTCCATTGTCTGTCTCTTCGAGGCAGTATACCAATGGACCGCGCATGATACATGCTTTTCCTTCATCCGCTCTCACTTTCGGATTTGCATATACAAATCTTGCTTTCATGTCACAGGATATTTTGATCTCCTCAGATGCTGCAAGATCCGTTATCATAAGATAACCTTTTTTTATGAGCGGTGTTTTTATTTTCTGCGCTCCGCGCCACACGGTAAATTCTTTTGTGTAGCCGGGAATCCGAAGTGCCAGTGTTCCTTTGGAAGCTTTTTCTGATTCCAGATGAACCGTTACCGTTCCATCCTTTAAGAAACTGCTTTCCATTATTACTTCTGTCTCTGTCTCTCCAATCAGAAGTTTTGTCTGACTGGATATGTATAAATTAATGTATAAACTATTTTCATCTGCTCCATAGATGTACTGTCCTAAAGAAGCAAGTGTTCTTGCAATATTCGGCGGACAGCACGCCACGCCAAACCATTTCTGTCTGACCGGCTTTACATGCTCCATGGATGTCCGTTCGATGCAGTTATCCGGCCATACCTCCAATGGATTGACATAGAAGAAACTCTTTCCATCCATCGCAATCCCTGCAAGCACTGTATTGTAAAGTGCCTTCTCCACAATGTCCGCATATTTTGCATCTTTTGTGATCTGCGCCATCCGGTTTCCAAACATCGCAAGTCCGATGGATGCGCAGGATTCGGAATAATTTCTGTCGTTCGGAAGATCATAGTCGGTTGTGAACCGCTCTAACAATCCCGATGAACCAATGCCGCCTGTGATGTACATCCTTTTCTCTGTCATGTTATTCCAGAGTGTCTTACAGGCATCTAATAATGTCTCATCCTGATATTCATATGCCAGATCTGCCATTGCGCTGTAGAGATATACGGCTCTTACCGCATGCCCCTCTGCTGTCTTCTGCTCTCTGACCGGCAGATGTGACTGAGAATACTCCGGTACATATCCGGCAAATTCAGGAAATATCTGCTGATATTTTTCTTTCTTTTCTTCCTGAAAGAAATAATTTTCTCCCACACCTCTTGTATCGATAAAATATTTCGCAAGGTCTAAATATCTTTTCTGTCCGGTTGCCCGGTACAATTTTACCAGAGCAAGTTCTACTTCCGGATGCCCCGGATAGCCATGACACTTTCCTTCCTCCGGTCCAAATGTCTCACAGATCAGATCTGCAAATCTTGAAACGATGTCGAGGAACTTTCTTTTTCCTGTTGCATTGTAATATGCAACCGCTGCCTCGATCATGTGCCCCGCTGTGTAAAGTTCGTGTCCTTCTTTCAGGTTCGTCCAGCGTCTGTCCGGTTCTTTGATCGTGAAGTAGGTATTTAAATATCCGTCTTCACACTGTGCCTTCCCGATCAGGTCGATCGTCTCATCAGCAAGTTTTTCCAACTTTTCATCTCTTCCGGATGAATCTAAGGTAAATGCAACTGCCTCTAACCACTTTGCAACATCGGTATCCTGAAAGACAGCTCCTTCAAAATCTCCCTCTGCCTCGCCTGCTGCGATCTTAAAGTTCTTGATACAGTGGCTCGGCGCCGCATCTTTTACATTGTCATTTAACGTGTTCCACTGGTAAGGAAGTATGACATCTTTTACTAAGCGGATGTATTTGTCCCAAAACGCATCTTTGATCTGGATCTGATGCAGCGGCACATCTGTCAGTTTTTCCTTCTCCATAACTTCCTCCCTCCTTTATGCTCCTGTCATGTGTTATGTTAAACGTTTAATTGAACTAAAATGTTCATTTTCCGTTTATTTACATTTCATTCACACTTTTTTGCTTTTTTCTGAAATGTTTTTTCTTTTCTTTGTCATTTTGATTGATTTCTGTTTCGTTCTTGTTTATATATACCATACTAATTGCTATAATTAAAGCCTGTTATTTTTCATTTATCTATATATATTCTTTTGTTTTTATGTTAGTTTCTCATGTTTTCTGTTTCTTTCTAAGTTTTTGCTTTTTCGCACAACTTTATTATTTTTTAAATCGTTTAACCATGTGAATGTTGCACAAATAGTACATATTCTCCAAAAATAATGAACATAAATACTTCTTCTGTTCACAAATAAACTCATGGAGGGATTTTTAATTCATAGGACATAATTTCCTATAAATTAAAAATCCGCCTTCTGAGTCAGTTCAAAAGCCTGACATCAGAGGCGGTTCATCACGGTTTATTTTTATAATGTTTTGATCGACTGGCGGATCAGCTGCTTACATGGAACTTTATAGACCTGCGGTTCTGCCGTCTCGCCTGGCTTTTTCTCCACCAGGCCGATCATAACCTCGGCAGCCCTGTAACCGATATCATGAAGTGGCAGCTCCGTCGTGGAGAGCGGCGGCTTATAATAACTTGACAGTTCTCTGTTATCGTATCCCGCAACAGATATCTCCTGTGGTATCTTTATCCCCGACTCATCTGCCCAGTCATAACATCCGCCTGCCATAAGATCATTCATGCAGAATATTGCCGTCACCTGTTTTTTTAAAAGCACTTCTGCTCCGGTATGTCCGGATTCTCTTCCCCAGTCTCCATAGTAGATCAGTTCCGGATCATATAAAAGCCCCTCATCCCGCAATGCCTTCTGATATCCGATCAGACGTGCCTGCGCATGAAGGCTGTCTGCTTTTCCGGTGATCACTCCGATTTTTTTATGTCCCTGTGCGATCAGATAACGGATCATCTCGTATGCACCACGCTCGTCATCCACAACTACGGACGGGATGTTTTTACTCTCCGTATAACCATATGCCATCACGGCAGGAATACTTAAATTATCCGGGATACAGTGCATGATACGCTCATGTGCCGTCACATAAATGATACCGTCCACCTGCGTTGCGATCAGTTTCCTGATCTCCTCGTCCACCAGCCCATAATAATCTGTTCTGTGATAATAATAGTCATTATATTTTTTATACAATCTTAAATTTGTCAGAAGAATCTGGTATTTTACCTTTTCACAATATTCCGTAATACCGTCAATAATATCCGGAATACTGAAGATCGTCATATCCTCTGCAATGACGCCGATACTTCTGGTATTGCGTGCCTTAAGATTTTTTGCCACATAGTTTGGCATATAATTCATTTCTTTTGCAGTTTTTAACACAAGATTTCTTGTCGCTTCGCTTGCCCCCGGCTTTTTATTCAGGATATTCGAAACGGTAGCTACCGACACACCGCAGGCTTTTGCGATTTCTTTGATCGTCGCCATAACCTTACCTCCCGTACCACAAATCCCCTTTATTTAACAATATTTCCAGTGAAAAATCAATATCTTTCGATCAGGTATCGAATTTTTGCCCGGGTTATGCTACACTGGTATCTATGAAAATATTAATTTTATCCTGTAATACCGGCGAGGGACACAATGCCGCCGGAAAAGCGATCCGGGAAGCAGCCATCCGGTGCGGTCACACCGCCGACATGCTTGATATGTTCCTGCTCTCCGGGAAAAAAACTTCACATGCAGTAGGCGGTGCCTATGTGGAACTTGTCAAACATATGCCGCATGCCTTTGGTATGCTCTATAAGATCGGCATGGCAATTTCAAGCAATAAACACAAATCACCGGTCTACTATGCCAATGCACTGATGGCAAAAAAACTGGCTGCCTGTTTAAGCCAGCATGATTATGATATCATCGTGACACCGCATCTTTACCCGGCAGAAACAATGACATATATGAAGAAAAAAGGCATGTTAAAGATTCCTGCTGCCGCCATCGGCACGGATTACACCTGCATCCCATTTTGGGAGGAAACGGATCTTGATGCATATTTTCTTCCCCACGAGGACTGTGTCTCAGAATATGTACACCGCGGAATTCCGGCTGACAGGTTATACCCTTACGGCATTCCTGTCAGTGGCGCATTTTCTCCGGCAGAGGACCGCATCCTGGCAAAGATGCACGCGCGCAATGCCTTAAATCTTCCACAGGGTGTTCCGATCTGTCTGGTCATGAGCGGCAGTATGGGATTTGGAAAACTTGCCATATTCGCGGCAGAGCTTTCACTGCGTTTAAAATCCGGCGAGCATATGGTCATCATCTGCGGCAATAACAAACGTATTTATACCGTGCTGCAGAAACAGTTCCAAAATAACCCGCGCGTCCACATTTTAGGCTACACCAACCGGGTTGCAGACTATATGGATGCCTGTGATGTGATTTTCACCAAACCGGGCGGACTTACCTCCACCGAAGCGTTAGTAAAACGGATCCCGATCGTACACACGGCACCGATTCCCGGATGTGAGACTGCAAACCGCAATTTTTTTGTAAAAAGACATCTTTCCGTCTCCTCAAAATACATTGCCAAACAGATCACACTTGGAAAAAGACTGCTCTCTGACAACCAGGATACGCACGGAAAACGTTCTCTTCGCGAAGAAATGCTTCTGGCCCAGAAAGAAAACGGGAAACCTGACGCTGCCGTGCACATTATAAAAACACTGGAGAAACTATGACGTATTTTCTTTTTATCCTTCTTGGATTCGTTCTTGGCAGTACATTGTTTGCTTACTGGATTCCAAGATTATTTTTCAAAACCGACATCACAAAAGTTCCCCCCGACCACAATCCCGGCGTTGCAAATGCCTACATGCAGGCCGGCTTTTTTGCCGGAACTCTCTCCCTGCTCTGTGAACTTTTCAAAGGCGCTGTCCCGGTTTTTCTTGCAGACAGGATCTTAGACCGGGATTCCATGCTGTTTGCACTTGTCATGGCAGCTCCGGTATTCGGCCACGCTTTTCCATTTTTCCAAAAAGAAAGAGGCGGCAAAGCGATTGCCGTCTCTTTCGGAGTTATGATTGGACTGTTTCCGGAAATCCATCCGTTATTCTGTCTGATCTTTTATTATATTTTATTCTCACTGGTACTCACACTGCGTCCGCATTCTTTCCGGTCTGTCATCACATACGGACTGTTTACGCTGACCGTGTTCCTGTTTGTCCCGGTAAATTCCATACGGCTTGGCTGTTTTATCATCTCAGCAATCGTGATCTACCGCCACGTTATCCGCTGCCACGATGAAGCTTTACAGGCACTTTTATTTGGGAAATATCCATTATTTCACAAATCCTGAATTTTACCAGCAGAGCACCTCATGACCGTCTTCCGTCACCAGTACCATAATCTCCCACTGTGCTGATGGAAGTCCGTCCTCAGTATAAACTTCCCAGTCATTTTTAGAGTCTACATAAATATCCACTTTTCCCATATTGACCATCGGTTCGATCGTAAAGATCATGCCTGGAACTAAGAGCATTTCCTGTCCGCGTTTGGTATTATAGCCAACCCACGGTTCCTCATGGAACTCAAGTCCGACGCCATGTCCACCGATCTCGCGCACTACCGTATAGCCGTTTGCAAACGCATGGTCATGCACAGCCTGACCCATATCGCCTAAAAATCCCCATGGTTTTACTTCTTTTAATCCAAGTTCCACGCACTCTTTGGTCACTTCAACAAGGCGCTTCTTCTCCGGACTTACATCCCCGATGCAGAACATTCTTGAAGAATCGGAAAAATATCCGTTTAAGATCGTGGATACATCCACATTAATGATATCACCGGACTTTAAGATCACATCTTTTGACGGAAATCCATGACATACCTGATCATTGACGGAAGTACATACACTGTACGGATATCCCTCGTAGTTCAGCGGTGCCGGAATACCGCCCATCTCCGTTGTCATATCATAAACGATCTTATCGATCTCTGCTGTATTCATTCCCTCATGAATATGCTTCTCAATATAATCAAGCACTGCAATATTGATCTTGCAGCTCTCCTTGATGCCTGCGATCTGATCTGCATTCTTGATCAGATCATGTGTCGGAACGATGTGTCCCTGTGAAGCGATCATTGCGATGCGCTCATCAAATGCCTGATGGCATGCTTTGTATTTTTTTCCGCTTCCGCACCAGCACGGATCATTTCTACCGATTTTTACTGACATAATTTCTGCACCACCTGATTGATCACACTTCCGTCTGCCTTTCCCTTTAACTCCGGCATTACGGCTTTCATGATCTGTCCTTTATTTTTACTTGCTGCCACATCGGCAAACTTCTCTGTAATATATGCTTCTACTTCCTCTGCTGACATCATCTGTGGTGCATATTCTGCAAAAATATCATATCTTGTCTGATATTCTGCCAAAAGATCCTCTCTGCTTGCAGGGCAGGTATCAATCTGCTCTTTTACTGATTTCATTTCTTTTAAAATTACTCTGTTCACCAGTTCTTCTTTGATGTCATCTCTGCATCCCTCATCAATCGCAGCTTTCTTTGCTGCGGAAACAAGTGTGGAGATTGCATCCTTGCGTACTTTATCTCTCGCCTTCATGGCTGCTATCATATCTTTTTGTAATGTTTCAAACTGCATAACGATCCTACCTTCCTGATTCTAATAATTCCCTCTGATTATAGCATATTTTCCATATAATTCATAAATTTTTTTCAATATCTATTGCTGCATTTTTATCATCAGTGTCCCTTACAGCACACGGCGCACCATTGTGATCGTACGGTAAGTCGCATTTCCATAACAGATGCCGCTCGACGGCGTTGATGCATGGACGATCCTGCCGCCTCCCATATAGATTGCCACATGTCCCGGATAACAGATAATGTCTCCCGGCTGTGCGTTCTCATAGCTGACAGCCTGTCCGCTTGACTGAAGCGCATAGGAACTTCTCGGAAGTGATACGCCAAAATGGCTGTATACAAGGGATACAAAACCGGAACAGTCCGTCCCCTCTGTCAGGCTGTTTCCGCCAAACACATACGGATTTCCCACAAAATTTGTCGCATAGGATACCACACTGCTGCCACTCACACCGGTAGAGTAGGATGGATTTAAACCGTTATTTGTCAGTCCTGTCGAACTGCTGCCGGAAGAACTGTTGTCGGAATCGTCCGTTGAAGCTGTATTATTGGAAGAGGAACTTCCCCCTGTACTGTCTGTTGTTGTTCCGCTGTCCGTAGATGCCGTTGTGGCAGAATTACTGGTTTTTGTGCCTGCCTTCGCCGCTTTCTTTGCCTTCTCTTCTGCTTCTTTCCGGGCTTTTTCCTGACGCGCCTGTTCCTGTGCGATCACCTCGTTCTGTTTGCGGATCGTGGACGCGTACTGGCTTGCCAGTGTTTTTGCATTTGAAAGCTGTGAATCAAAATCTGCAATCTGTGCCTTCTTTTCATTAATAACCTGATTCAGGGAAGCCTCCTGCTGATCATAACTTTGTTTCAGCTCCTCCATATCCGCTAATTCCTGCTCTAACTGTGACTCTAAATCCGCCACCTGCTGTACGGTCTCCTGATAAGCCACTAAAAGCTCCCTGTCATAACTGTATACTTCCGATACATACTCCACACGATTTAAAAGGTCTGAGATATCTTCCGACTCCACAAGTGCATCCAGAAATGTGTCATCTCCGTTTTCGTACATGTACTGGATTCTTTTTTTCATATCTGCATACTGCTGCTGTTCTTTTTCCTGTGCTGCGGCGAGATCCGTCTTTGCCTGATCAATCTCGCCTTCCTTATTATCAATATCCGTTTTCAACAGTTCCATATCGGTCAAAAGCGACATCAGCTGTTCATCATACGCCGCCATCTGGCTTTTTACCTTGCTCTGCTCACTCTGTATATTATTGATCTGCTGGTTGATATTGTCTAAATTCTGCTGCGCCTCATTTTTCTTCTTCTTCGCATCTTTTATCACAGATGCATCTGCAGAGTAAAAACACGCAAATCCGATCACACCTGCCATCATCACTGCGATCATTCTTTTATGTTTTCTTGTATATTTTAATGCCTTTTCCCACATCATCAAGCATTTCTCCTTCTGTCATTTATAAAAGAATAGGACATAATTTCCTACGAATCAAAAATAAGCACGGCAGGCTGCAGTGGGCAGAAGCCGTACTTATATATTTTATCACACTTTCATCTATGTTTGTTAGGATTTCCAGAAATTCACAAATACTTAATATTTTATCCGACCTGTTTTACGATCAAAACCTTTTCGCCCGCCAGAAGTACCTCACTTTTTCTGTGATTTGTCTCCATGATATTTTGTATGGTCGTATGATTTTCCCTGGCGATCGTCCAGAGATCATCTCCTGCCTTTGCGATATAGCCCACCAGCCCCGGCCTGTTCCTGAGCATCTCAAGATCCGGTTCCGACTCTGTGGCCTCCTCGATATTCTGTATGACTTCCTGCACAAAGGCAATCAGATCCAGCCGTACTGCCGCCCGGATCTCAACGTGTTCCTGATCAAGCATCACCGCTGAGAGCTGCTCTAAGGAAGCATCTAACTCCCCTTTCGCCTGCGCTGACATTTCCGGGATCTCCACAAGCTGTGAAAACGGATAAATTTCCTGCACTGCTCCAACCGGCATATGGTCATCCGGTGTAATGTACAAAATATTGACCTCAACCGTTCCCTCCGCAAGAACACCATCTGGTTTTATTTCCTGACGTTCTAAGAGCACTTTTCCCTCACAGGAACAGATCTGAAGAACTTTTTCTTTATCTTCTTTTAATTCCATCTGTTCTGTCATTCTGCATTTTGCAGCATTTTTAACCAGAAGACGCTCCAGCGGGCATTCACGGAAGACTGGTTTTACCTCTTTCTGCAGTGAATACAGATCTGTTAAAAGTCTTATCTTTTCTTCCTTCCAGATACGGATGTGTGTATCTAATGCCAGCTCCATGACAAGGATCCTTTCTTCCCCGTCATAATCCGGTTTGACTTCCAGTTCCATTGTCAAAGGTACCATCTGCACCTGCCAGATACAGTCATCCTCCATAACACCGCACTCTGCCTGTGCATCCAGCGGGACTGTCGTTTCATACCAGGACAGATGCTCCCCTTCCTCCTCATCATTATACAGTATGGAAACCAGTATTTCCCCGGAAAGTCTGATATTTCCTTCCACAAGCCTGCTTTCAACATTGCGCAGCTGCATACTCTGCCAGAGTATTTCACGGATATTCGGTTTACTCGACGGCAGCACTGCCTCACTTTTCTGTCTGCAGATATCACGTCGCACCACAAGCAGCTTTAACGCTTCCTTCTCTACAATATTCTGTTCATAGGAACTGCCATCTGAGAGTTCACAGGTCAGCTCCTCATCCACTTCTTTTTCTGACGATGCCGTCAAAACAATGACCGCGCGGACATTTAACTTCCGGGAATTGATCACTCCGATCGTAAGATCTTCCATATCCCCTGTGGCATGAACTGCATCATATTCGCTCAGACCATCCATGTTAAGCCGTTCCTGAAAAGGAATCTCACCGCGCAGACAGCTTATTTTTCCTTCCTGCTTATCGCTCCGGTAAAGTACCTTAAAAAGCAGACTGCCCTTGATCCATGCAGCCCCCTCCATCGCTTTTACTTCATCAAAGCGCAGTTCCCCGCGTTCTTTTATGACTTTTACGATATCCTGTCTGTAATCCGGTACATTATAGTCATCATCCAGTGTGATCTGTGTGACTGCAGCTCTGTTTTTTTCACTTCTATGTAATTTTATTTTCTGAAATTCCAAAAAAAGTCCCCCATTCCGAATCTTTGTAACCATCTTATTCGGACATGGAGGATTTTATACCTGTTTAGCACAACTTCATGCGTATATCTCTTGTAATAATATCAGAATAACTGAATGATAATAACTGAGGTGGATTTTCTTCACGCTCATCATTTACCAGGATCGTGAATACGCTTGGGTAAGCATTCTGGATGACGCCTTCCTGGATGTCAACTTTATTGCGTCCTCGGTCAAGCTGAATCATTACTTTTTTCCCGCACTGCTGATGCACGGATGCCCGAACTTTTCTGATGTCTGCCTGTTGCATGTGTTCTACCTCCTTAATCCGGCATCTCGCGATCGTTTATCATCGTAATGATCGTTTCCACCGAATTTCTTTTCCGCTTTAGAATAGCACTGTGCTAAATTTTTGTCAAACATAATTAAATTATTTAAAAAAATTTTAAGAATATTTACTCAAAAATGATACTTTTGTCCTGGTTTTTTACCTGTATTACAATATAAGGACAGCTTGGACTCGCATTTGTAACTTCACCCTTTCTCGGTCCGATGAGTTCTGTATCAAACACTACTGCGTTTGTGGTCAGATAACAGTCCCTCACACAGATACTGTATCCTCCCGTCGCCTGCTCCCCATATCCCCGCACGATATACAGATCATCCGCCATCTCATAGGTAAGTTTAAAATCCGCCGTTTTCTTTTCCTCGATCATTGTCTTTAACTCTTCCGGTGTCTCGGATTCCTCAACGATCGTATATGTAAGATCACTGACTTTTGTTTCATTTGTCTGCTCAATACTGCATCCGCTGATCAGTCCTGCCATCAGCAGACTGATCCCGCATATTTTTACCAGATACTTTCGAAACATGTTTCACTACACCTGCCCCCAGTTTTCGCTTCTATCTTAATATATGCCTCCCTGTCTTTAAATATGTCTTTTTTAGTTGTTTTTCCCATAGATACCCGATATAATGTGGGTATATAAAACTTGGGGGATCTCCCCGGAAAGGACGTACTATGTTACGCGCAATACTTGCATTGCTTTTTGCTATACTCTACCTGATCATCGGTATTCCTGTCCTTTTTGTTGAATGGATCATCGGAAAATTCAATCGTCAGGCTGCTGATATCAGCCAGCTCCGCATGGTGCAGTGGGCATTTCGTGTCATTCTGTTTATCTGTGGCACCAGACTTACCATTATCGGAGAAGAAAATGTTCCAAAAGACCAGCCTGTTCTCTATATTGGCAATCACAGGAGTTATTTCGATATCATCATCACCTACTCACGCTGTCCGCGCCTGACCGGTTATGTAGCAAAAGATTCCATGAAAAAGGTTCCTCTTTTATCTGTCTGGATGAGCAGACTGCACTGTCTGTTCATCAATCGTTCGGATGTCAAAGAAGCGTTAAAAACGATCCTTGCAGGAATCGACAATATCAAAAACGGGATTTCGATGTGTATTTTCCCTGAGGGAACACGCAATAAGACAGAGGACCTGATGCTCCCATTCAAAGAGGGTAGTTTTAAAATGGCAGAAAAAACCGGATGTCTGATCGTACCTATGGCAATTTCCGGCTCCGCCGATATTTTAGAAGCACATTTTCCAAAGGTAAAACCGGTACATGTCATCGTAGAATACGGCAAACCAATTGACCCGAAATCTTTAGACAAAGATACACGCAAAAAAATCGGTTCACACTGTCAGGGTGTGATCGCTGAAATGCTTGAGAAAAATAATCCGCAGATTTAAGATCTGGAACAAAGAGTCGCTTGCGACTCTTTCGCGCTCGAGCGGTGCTGTTTACAGCTAACTTC
>ERZ780212.1193-NODE-1193-length-21727-cov-4.578719_pt1 | contig 21727 bp, 13 predicted proteins | sample MGYA00511364_ERZ780212 | MGnify/ENA primary metagenome ERZ780212 (study PRJEB29588, sample SAMEA2147991) | human gut metagenome | biome: human gut; feature: human-associated habitat; material: faeces | place: Denmark | collected 2008/2010 ...
CGGAAGAATGGAGGCGACGGCTGCCGATGCTGGAATCCTTTTGCAGGCGTGCCACCTGCTCCGACATGCTGGAGAGGATTGCGACCGGTGCGCAGCGCAGTCAGGGACTGGACATCGCCGACTTCCTGCTGATGGAAGACACGCCGCAGATGATTCTTGCGAGGATGATAGAACGCAACCCCGTACTGCAGACCTTCATCGACACCTTCGGCCTCGAACTGGTGGATGCAGGAAAGACGGAATGACGGAAAGGTATCGGACAGCTCGCTGTCCTATGAAAAAGGGGTTGTAAAATCCCGTAGCTTATTAGGGCATTTTCACCGCCTCCGCTCCGCGTCCGGCAGTCAAAAAGCCCATAAGCTGAGGGACACCCCTCAGGCTCCCAGGTATGCCTCCGGCTGTATGACGGGATTTTACAACAAGAATAACAATAAAATAACGAACAGATATGAGCAATACACAATACGCGGTCTGCCACCTGCAGCGTGGCAGCGGCAATGACAGCGGAATGTCATGCCATATAGAAAGGAAGGATGCCAAGGGAAAGATTTATGTGCCGGTCAATGCCAATGCGGACCGGACACATCTCAACCGTGAGCTGGTCAGGTTCCCTGAAGGAGTGTCCAACCGTACCGAGGCGGTACAGCACCGCATCGACACGGCCGGGCTGCGCCGAAAGGTCGGAAAAAACCAGACAAAAGCCATCCGTATCATTCTGACAGGGACGCATGAGCAGATGATGAAGATTGCCAATGACGGCAGACTGGACAGTTGGATCGATGCCAATCTCAAATGGCTAAAGGACACCTTCGGCGAAGAGAACCTTGTATCGTGCGTACTGCACATGGACGAGAAGACTCCCCATCTGCACGCCACCGTCGTTCCCATTGTGACCGGAGAACGTCTCCGCAGGAAGCGGGAGGGCGAGAAGAAATATGAGACGAAATCCGGTCCCCGGCTCTCGGCGGACGATGTGATGCGGCGCACACGGCTGCACGAATACCAGAACAGCTACGCTGCGGCCATGAAACCGTTCGGATTGCAGCGTGGGATTGTCGGCTCCACCGCCAAGCATCAGGCGAACTCAGAATACTACAGACAGCGGGTAATCCAATATGAAGAGGACATAGCCAAGTTGCAGGCCGATGTGGAGAAAGCGCAGGAGGGCAGGAACACCATTCTTGCATGGTTCGGCAAGGGAGACCTTGCCAAGGCAAAGAAGAAACTGGCTGACAAGGATAGGCTGATTGCCGAACTCAATAAACAGATTAAGGCTCTTCAGGCAGAAAAGGCACAGTTGCAGGATCAGCACAAATCAGGAATCGAAAAGCTGCGGAACGGCTACCAGAAAGAGATAGACGCAGCCATCCGCAGGGCGGAAGCCGCCGAGCGGCAATTCAAGGAGAAGGATGCAATCATAGATAGACAAAGGAAGCAGATATGTTTGCTTAACCGCAAAGCCAATCCCCAACGTTACAGCCTCTCATCCGGTGCCGAGCTTGTCCGAATCAACGTGTCCAACTACCGGAATCCGTCGCTCCACATCTGGACACGGGTCGGTGAGGAGCTTTTTGAGGACACCAAATTCCAGATAGACTATGATGTGGCCCAAAGACACTTTAACGGCCTGCTCACGGACGAGGAATTTGTCAACGCTGTATTCGAACCGCAGGAACAGGTAAACGGGAAGCAGGCTGAGCTATTGGAAGCAGCGTTCACTCTTGCCGCTGGCGGTCCGGCAGAGGTGCATGTCGGAACTGGCTCTGGCGGCTCATCGTCTGACCTGCCTTGGGGCGAGCAGAAAAACAGGAAAGGCAATAGAAAACGATAATCAATATATTATTAGTTGTCGAAAAAACAGACCAGCGTATAATATTATTTTTAAACACTGATCTATTTTGTTTATAATAGAAACATATCTTAAATAACACAGATTACCCTTTGGTCATATCTCTATAATCATCCATCATTTGTTGATAATTAACTTCCTGTTCTTCTGCCTTATACATATTTTTAGCCCAATTTGCTACTTTAGGATTCTCATGTCGTAAAAGAGGCTTAAACATATTCTGCCTATCCATATAATACCCTTTCATGCTTCCTACACCTGTATAACTATATGTACCAAAATTGGAACTCAAAGATTGTAGGACTTTTTCGTTGTCTCCATAATTATTTACTAACCAGATAAAGAAATCACTAAGTTCCATTTGTTTTCCATTCTTTTCAAAATTACATACAGGACACATGTCTGCAAGCCGTTCAGGCAATATATTAGGAAACTCTTTACACGCATTTTTTAGTCTGTCATTATCACATTGAAACAGGGGACCGGCTCCATATCCAAAACCAGAGCCAAGTTCATAACGCATATTAAAATAGAACATACTTTGTTCGAATGGCAATGTTAATGTCTTCATTATATCGTCTAAAATAATATCTTGGTATTTGGGAAGTAAATGGAAATACAAATCCTTAAAAGGATTATTTGGCCTATATGGTATGCAATATTTAATAATCAATGCATTAACATCTTTTGCAAAATTTGGCTCATTAAATGCCTTTAAGATATATTCAATCTCATCTACTGCCTCCTTGACTAAATAAAATTTATCATTTTCAAAATCAAATTCTAAAAGGCACTTTTCTATTGTTGGAAGATAAGGAATCAGTTCTTCTCTCATAGTCCACAAATGCTGGAATAGATGTGGGTAAGTTACTTCCATTTTATCAATGTCAGCATTATTGAATAGAAGATTACTAACTCTAAATACATCATCAATATTATTATATGGAACATATCTTAAATAATTATTTACGCAAGTTGATGATAATTTGCCGTTATGTGTCATTGTAAAAAGTTTATTTAATTGGTTGTAGCTTTTGTCTTCAATCATACCTAAGACACAACAAGCCATAGCATTAATACCATCGTTTAATAGTCTTTCTGCAATCGAAGCCAAATAAGATTTGTTTGGATCATGGCTCATGTAGCACTCAATAAAACTACTCCTATAATCTCTGTCTTTTGATCTTATGTGTCGCATAAATGCTTCATATACTTCATCTCTGCAACCATTCTGATCCATGAGTTCCACAGCTGTAAAAATCATCCAAACGCTTTGAAAATGTTCTTGATCTGCTATTTCTTCAAATTCTTTACTATTGTATATTTTATCATTGATAAATTCTTCTCCATATGGATGCATCTCAGATCTATAAACTTCAAAAATTTGATCACTTCCAAATTCTCTTCGGTCTATATTTTCCATTGCTGCTAAAACTCTTTTGATAAATGTTTTAGGTGCAAACACTTCATCAATAAGCAAATCCATGTGTTGTCTGTTCCTTTCATATATTTTAGGATTATGTTTCTTTGCCCAACTTAAAGAACGTCTCATTTCGTCCCAATCATTATTGTATTTGGGAGCAAAATAATCAATCAATTCAAATAGTATATCTTCACATCCGCTATTTATAAAATCATAGACATGGTCTGGTATTAGTTTATATATAATTTTTAATGGAATTTTGTCATTACTTATTTTCATAAGCATGTCTTTGCAGAACCTCCAGTATTGTTTAAGTTCTGATATACTAATTGATGTCTCTGGTTCTATGTTATATTTTCTTTCTGTCTGAGTAAGCATATGATAATTAGAGCGAGTACTAAAAGCACTACTTATAGCTTTTGCTAGCAAAGGATAGTAATCAGATCCTCTCTCAAATAGAAATTGCAAAACATTTCTTTTCTTGTCTAAATTAGCCTGTGTTCCTGAAAGCAGTATGCGGAATTTCTCTAAAAATACACCAGTAGCATTATTTGAAATTTGTTCATTTTCTGCATGAGATAGTATCCCTAGAAGTTTACAGGATTCTTCAAACGCATCTTCAACTACGCATGCTTCCTCCAATGCCCACACTATATTCCTACGAATATCTCCAGATATGTATTGTTGAAGATATTTTGTCGTTTTGTCCTTAAATAAGGAAAAAAGATTATGAGCTACAGCTATATGGCTCACAGTTGACATAGAGAAAATAAGTTGTGAGCCAGTTTTAGTAAGCACTATTTTCTCGTCATGAAAAGGGAGTCTATTCAGTTCATCAAAAAGTTGTTGGGCTTCGGGAGAAGTAAGTGACATAAACCTATTTTTCATTTGATAAGCAAGTCGTTCTCCTAATTGACCAGCAGCTTCAATCTCTGCAATTATTTTCCCCCATGTTTCAACAGGTGTCTTTTGGAGCCACTCCTCAGCCAACCATTCTGCAAGTGGTCTGGGACGTACATTTACACTATTTGCCCTCATATCTAATAGACGGCGTTGATTGAATTCATGAATAGTGCAAGAAAAACAATCGTCTACAGCTGATTCAGGTAAATGGATATGATTAATCTCAGGATGATTAATCACAAAATCATATTCATCTTTTTTATTTCCAGTAAATCCCAAAGGGTTAAATAATGCTATGGCATTAAGAACCGACCGCTTATGTGTATCCAATTGCCCACTAGGATTTAACAAATAGTCCAACCATTGTTTTTTCTCTGGAAGAAGTTGAACTTGGCCAATATTTTTGTATGCCTTTATAAGTTCAATAGCCATTAATGAAATACCGTCACTATATTCTTTAATTCGATTTGTTACTTCTTCATTGAGAATTCTTTCTTTTTCTATTATTGCATCTACTACTTCCTGATTATCTTCAACATCAATAAAGAAGACATTAGTTCCCTTACCTTCTTCATTTTTGGTAAGAACATTATAAAGGCTTATTATTTTGAATGGTTTTTGGAACCTGCAAATGAACTTTGTTATCCTATAATATTCATCAATAGGGCAATTATCTATAATGATTACACCTCCATCAACATGTGTTAGTATGTATTCCAAGCCTCTATTTATGTTTTTGTCTGGATCTGTACAGTAGAACACATTTTGCGTTGTTCTAAAGGCCTCACCCACTATTCGTGTTTTACCGACACCAGAAATTGACAGTATCCTAAGATTTTTGATATCTGGATTTCTAAGAAGGTCAATACACTCCTCATTCTTTTGAGATGGTATGAACTCTCCACTCATAAAAGTTTCCTTGTCTTGTTCAATAGCTTTATCTATAGGACAAAAAGGAAATATATTTTCAAGCAATTTCTTTTCTTGTTCAATTTTTTCTTTTAGTTCATCTGCTTTTGCCTTATTTTTAGCATTCTGCTTATTATATTGATGATGCCATATTCCTTGGTCTCCAAAAATTAGGTCCAAAGAAAATTCCATACCTTGTTTTTGCTGATATTTTCTAATATAGAATTCTTCTTTGGAAATAACATCAATTACTTGAAATGAATTCTTGTATTTTTCGTCTAACTTATGAATATTATCACATAATGTTCCCGCGGCAGTAATATTCATGCAATAATCACCTGATGGGATTACTATAAAGTCATCATCTAAAGAATGTGTATGACCTGAGAGATTTAAGTCATAACAATGTGCTATAGCCTCTTTCGCATGTTTCCTTTCTGCTTCAGTTAAAAGATCATATCTGATATGAGATGCTACAATCTTTATATTACAATCAGAAAGAAACACTTGTGAATTTGTAATTTGATCAGCTCCAAGAAATAATTTTTTGTCATCATCAAGACCACAAAACCAAACAGAATTAAGGCTTGTAATACCTATCTTACTTCCTCTAATATCAAATTTGAAGTTAGAGTCAAAATCTCCGTATTGATAATTTTCCCTTAGACTTTCTGTATAATATAGCTTTTCAAAATCCTTAAATGCTTTTGTTCGAGCTCTTACAATATCATGATTTTTAGGAGAATTTTTTATAGAAATAATTTTTTCATGGTCATCATGTAAATTTTCCCCAAGAAATCCTATTTTCATATATTGTTTACCAATATCATTTTCGGTATCATGATTGCCTGGAATGAAGACAAATCTATCTTTCGAAAGCCTAAGTTTCTCTAAAATAGGAGTAATTACTACTTCTTCAAACTTTTTAAAAGCTGTATTAATATCCCCGAAACTAGCTCCACCTTTGTCAATGAGATCTCCGGTAAAAATAACAAGATCTATACCACCGTCTTTTTGTATTTCATCCATACTTCGGTTGAGATACATTAATAAGGCATCCATTGCTGGGTTCTCTTTTACGAGATGCAAGTCCGACAAATGTAAGATACGTAACATCATAATATGCTTGTCTTATTTAGTGATATAAAAATGTTCCTATTCATATTTCTTATAATTCTCCACCTGTTCCAAAACTTTCTGGAAGACTTCTTCGTCCCACTGGGGTGGGTAGCCCTCCTTGTAAAGAAGGTAAGTAAGTTGGCTGGCAAGTTTGCTTTTGAGGTTATCGTTATTCAGCCAATCTGCATAAATGGCAGTGTCGTCTATCAGTGCTTTGATTTTCTTAGCCAACTCGATGCAACGGTCATCTGCATACTCAAAGCCATGTTTGTCACGGACTTCAACAAGTACATCAAAGAATGCCTTTTCTTCGAATGTGATGCCCAATACCTTGAACTTTTCACTGTCTGTTTTAAGTTCTTTCAGGATACCCATCAGTTTGTTAGAAAGTCCGTTGATTTTGTATGAAACAATGTCATAAACATCATTTACAACATTCTGGGTCACATCATTGGTGAATGTCAGGTTATCCCGTGTATTATAAGCATCGATTGTGTCTTCGAGCATCTTCTGAAAATGTTCGGCCTGTATCTTGTTTGTCCGACTGTATGCTCTGATCGCTTTGGCTACAAGTTTGCAGAGAATCTGGAACTTTGTGAACGGCATCTTTATCTCTTCCACCTCTTTGGTGAACGAGTCGCTGAAAATGTTTTCTTCAACACCTTCGTTCATAACCCGCTCCACACCACTGGTGAGGATAGCCTCCTGAACCATCTGTTCCACATGTCGGTTCATACTTTCCGTATCGTGCTCGGTGGCGGTCATTTTGTTGACGTATGAACATATTCCCATAAAACATTGGCTCCATGTCACCTCTTCATCAGTCAGGATTCCAGCCGGATTGCAGATGTTGTAGGCCGAGCGGAGTCTTTTGACATGTTCCTTGAAAAGTTTGAGGAATGACACTTCTCCTTTCCGTTCCACGCTGTTGGCAAGGATATATTCGGCCGCCTCCTGAATGAACTGAAGTCGTGCAAGGTCATTGTCTCCGAAGAAGCGTTTGAATGAAAGGCCTGACAATCTCTCCTGTAAAAGTTGCAATTCGTTTTTCAGTATCTCATGGGCTGTATCCAAATCCTCTTGTGGCCCTACCTCTCCTCCGTATTTCTTCATGGCCTTCTTCATCTCCTCACGGATACCGATGTAGTCGATGATGAAGCCAAATTCCTTAGCGCCATATCGACGGTTCACTCGCGATATGGTCTGTATCAATGTGTGTTTCGACAGAGGCTTGTCGTTGTAAAGCATGGTCAGGCAAGGCACATCGAATCCTGTAATCCACATATCAACATTGATGGAGATATGAAAATTGGATTTCTCTGATTTGAACTCGGCATCAAGAAATTTGCGATATTCCTTGTCTCCAAGCAAATTGTATAACTCCTTTTCATCGTCCTTGTCGCGGGTCATGACCATATTGATAAAAGCGATGTCATTGAGTTTGTCCTTTTCATCTGCCGTTAATACAAGTTCATTCAAAGCCTTTTTCTTCTCGAACCAGTCAGGTTGTAGCTCCCGCATGATTTTATACAATCGGAAGGCGATTGTACGGTCGGCGCAGGTAATCATCGCCTTTTGCAGACGGTCGGTTGTCTCTGTTCGGCGCTTGTAGTCGTCGATAATATCCTTGGCCACCCGGCGCAGCACATCTTCATCGCCGATTATCACTTCCATACTCGACATGGCGGCTTTACTCTTGGCAATATCTTCAGGAGTAGCCCCTTCGTCCGCACAGAGTCGATAGTATTCCTCTACCTTGTCGGCTTGCTCCTTGTTCAGGAAAACACGTGCCAGGCGGGGATCGTATTTGATGGGGACGGTGATACCGTCATCCTCCGATTCCTTCATCGTATATTGATCGACGATATCCCCGAACACATGGATGGTCTCATCGATAGGTGTCCCAGTGAAGCCGACGTATGTCGCGTTGGGTAATGCGTCTCGGAGGTATTTGGCGAATCCATATGTAATCCGTGCACCTATTTTGTCGGCTTCGCCATCGGCCTGAATGGAAAGTTTTGAACCGAGATTATTTTGTGAGCGATGTGCCTCGTCGCTCATGCAGATGACGTTTGAACGTTCTGTCAGCAGTCCGGTGGACTCGGCGAACTTCTGTATCGTAGTGATATAGACTCCTCCCGTTTGCCGGGTGCTCATCTCTTCAGCTAATTCTTTTCGGGTTTCAAACACTTTGACGGCCTCATCCTCAAGGAAGCGCTTCGAGCGGCAGAACTGTTTTCCGCTTTGTGTCTCCAAATCTTCCCGGTCAACAATGATGAGAATGGTGGGACTGCCCAACTGCTTTCTGCAACGAAGTGCCAACTGGCGGGCGAGGAACAACATCGTATAAGTCTTCCCACACCCAGTAGCGCCGAAATAAGTACCGCCCTTACCATCGCCACCAACAGAACGCAAATGGCTGAGGATATGGTCCCGCAACTTGCGCGTTGCAAAGAATTGCGGATAGCGGCATACAATCTCAGTCGTGTCGTCTTCTTTTGACGGGTCAGGGAAATAGATATAGTCCCTCAAAATCTCCAAGATGCGTTCGGGTGAGAGTGCCCCGCGAATCAATGTACGCAGCGTGTCCAGTCCTTTTCCCGCTTTGTCCTCATTATCGATTTTCTTCCATTCATAGAAAAACTCGAATGGCGTGTAGGTCGTTCCCAATTCGTTCTTTGCTCCGTCGCTGATAACTGCCAGTGCACAATATTTCAGCAAGGCTGGTATATCCCGCATATAACGGGTACAAATCTGCGTATGCGCATCGCGTATGGTGGCATTCTGCTTGGTCGGATTTTTCAGCTCGATGATGCAGACTGGTATGCCGTTGACGAAAAGCAGGATGTCGGGCCGGCGGTTCTCGCGGCCTTGTTCCATGACGAACTGGTTAACGCAGCGGAATATATTATGGTCGGGATGTTCGAAGTCGATGTATTGCAAGCGAAACGGATTCCCTCGTCCATCGTTGTATGTAAAATCGTATCCGTCCCGATAGAGCAGGAAGGTGTTTTGCAGGGCATAATAATCGTTCTGACCGCCCGTGTTGCGCAGGTTGGCAATAATGCCATCCATTTCGGAGGCGGTTAGCTTTTTGTCCTTGTACTGAGCGGCAAGAAATGTCCGCAGGTCTTCTTCAATAAGCGGGTCGGTATATTTCCGGTGAATCTCATCGCCGAATGTATATTGCCAATGTGACTCGCGGAGGAGTTCGATAGTTGCCTCCTCAAACTGACTTTCATAATATTTTCCTTTACCTGCCATAATAATCGTCGCAATTTAAGAATGTATGACATGTTGAAGCAATGCCGGACACACTTCGCGTGAAAGTCGGTCGGCTTCTTCGGCTATCCTCTTGGCCTCATTGGCACACTTGTAGATATTGACAATAGCCTGCTGAACTTCAATGGGAGGAAGAGGTATTTTATACGAATATAAATTATCATATCGTAAAAATTCATATGCGCTTCCGACTGAAGACCAATAAACATATCGCCCAAATTCTTTTCGGATTAACCACAATAATAAATATTCAGAATTAAGGATATGTTTATATTCTTTTTTAATTTCAAAAACCTCATATACTGGAGAAACAACGCAATCCGGACCAACTCTGAGAGATATAGCAACATTCTCATTATTAAGTTGGGTACAATAAGCAAACTGGCCCGTCCGAACTTTAATACGAGATGATAAATCAGAATTTGATCTTTGAGGTGTAATAAATTCTTTAGCAATATTTATTCCTTGTTCAAGCTTGATTTCATTGTCCTTGTTTTTTTCTTTGAAAAATTGAAGATACGGTCCGATTTCTTGCATCGGATATTTGTGCTTCAGTTCCTGGATATAACTTTGGCAGAGTTGCATAAGCGGGGCTGCCTTAGCCTCGTTTTGCTCTTTAATTTCCCGGAATGCTCGCCATGCGTTCACCACTTTCTGCTGTTCGGCAACAGATGGAAGAGGAATCTCAATATCAAGGAAACGGTTCTCTTTCAGATTACCTCTAATAGAACTATCCGTATAGAACCATGTCAATCGGTCTATTTCTTTATTGCTAAATATTATATACAAATACTCATTTAAAATTTCATCACACTTATCTTGTTTGATATGGAATACATAATAAGCAGAGGTTACCACAAGATCTTTGTCAGTATCATTGTAAGCTATAGGAATTCTTTCATCACGACCTATATGCATGAGATTACAAGCAAAAAAAGTTGGAGGGACCAAGTAATATCCAGATATATCAGTTCCGTCTAAATTTGCTCTTGTTGGGATAAATCGCTTATTGATATCAACCCCCGAAACAATAGCCTTATTATTGGCACATTTTTGTCTAAACTGCTCGATATAATCCCCAAGCCGAACCCATTTTACACCGCTGCTTTCCATCTCACACCTCCTCTTTACCATGCTGTTCCATAAAGAAGCGTTTCTGCTGCTCAATCTCCCGGCGCAGTTCCTCTTCGGTAGGCATGTATGTCATATATTTGGCTGCAAAAATCTGGTCGCTGTCGTGCAGTACTGAATATTTTGCTATGGTGTTGTCCGTATCTGTACAAAGCAACACGCCGATAGTCGGATTGTCATCCTCTCCCTTAACCAAATCATCGTACATACGGATGTACATATCCAACTGTCCGATGTCCTGATGAGTCAACTTATGGGTTTTCAGTTCAAAGATGACAAATCGTTTCATCTTGTAATTATAGAATACAAGATCGATGTAGAAATCAGCCGTATCGGTCACAATGTGTTGCTGCCTTTCAACAAAAGCAAATCCACGACCGAGTTCCATGATGAACTTCTCAAGGTTGTCAATTAGTGCCTGCTCCAATTCTGATTCTGAATAATTAGTATCCCGATGGAATCCCATAAATTCGGCCACCATCGGATTCTTTATGTATTCCAACGGATCGGTTTGACCGACATAAGGTACGGGCAGAGTTGAACTTTCTCTTTGAGCTGCGAGCCGTCGTTCATAATATTGGGTAGAGATATTCCTGTCAAGATCGTCCACACTCCACATATCCTCGGCGGCTGTCTTCAGATACCATTTCCTTGCTTGCACATTACTGACGGAAAGAAGTCTGCGAACATGTGACCAGGTAAGATTTTGCACACGCGTGTGCAAAATCTCCACGTCTTTGAATTCCAGATAGAATTTTCGGTAATATGCCAAGTTACGCTTACCATAGCCGGTTCCGTATTCAGCAGCAAGTCTGACAGCAAGAGCCGGAATAAGCTTTTGTCCGTATGCCGCCCTGCTTGCCCCCTGCTGTTCTTCTTCCACGATACGCCGTCCAATGTTCCAATAAGTCATAATGGCTATTTGACCAGTTGCGGCATAAGCTTGTTTCCGTCCTTGTTCTATGATGGTTCTGATGTCGGAAACGAAATTATCGGTTATTATGTCAGTCTGTTGTTTATTCTTTTCCATATCCCAAAATTTTGAAGGCATTCACGAGTTCGGCTTCATTTGCATCCCATCTTTTCTTCAGTTCGTCAAACTGATGGCTCATTTCGGTGAGGGCCGATTTATAATCAATCTCCGTATCGCGGTCGATAAACTCGATATATCTGGAGGGTACAAGCGAATATCCTTTCTGTTGGATTTCGTCACGATGAGCGGCATAGTATAACTCAGGCTCGGCATACTCGGCGAAATTTTCGGTCTGCCAGTCGAAATAGATTTGGCAAACACGGCTGATTTCTATTTCTGACAAGCGAACATACTTCTTTTCGTATATGTTGCTGTTCCATGTGCGCAGGTCTATAAAAAGGATCTCGCCCGTGCGGTTACGCAGTTGTCTGCCGTGCCACGGACCTCCTTTCTTGTTATTGTTCAAGATCCATAGCGTAACGGATATATCAGTAGAATAGAACATGTTGCGCGGCAGAACGATGATAGCTTCAATTTTGTCGTTTTCGATCAATTGTTTGCGTATTTCAAGCGTGTCGCTGTCGTCCAATGCCCCATTGGCAAGCAGGAATCCTGCAATTCCCTGATTGACATCCAGTTTGTTCAGGATATGGAGAATCCATGCGTAGTTGGCATTGCTAGTCGGAGGGACACCATAACCTTTCCAGCGGGGATCCGTTTCAAATTCTCCATATTCGGCATATTTCTTCAAATTGAATGGCGGATTTGCCATAATATAGTCGAACTTGAGATCTTTATGCTGGTCGTTGGAGAAGGTGGATACAGCTTTGTCTCCCAAATGATAGGATATACCACGGATAGCCAGATTCATCTTTGCCAGACGATAGGTTGCCGGTTCGGATTCCTGTCCATACACGTTGACCGCTTTGGTGTTGCCGCCATGTGCTTCTATGAACTTGGTTGCCTGCACGAACATACCACCTGACCCGCAGCATGGATCATAGACCGTACCATCGAACGGCTCGATGAGTGAGGCAATAAGCTCCACGATAGAATGCGGCGTGTAGAACTCACCTTCCTCCTTGTCGGCATTGATTGAGAAAGCCTGCAAGAAATATTCATATACACGCCCTATGAGGTCGTGATCGGTGAACTTTTTGGGATCTATCTTGTTAATCTCGTCCACCACACTTTTCAAGACACCCGGTTCAAAAGCCGTTTTCGTGAAAATCTGCTGTGGAAGGGCGTTCTTCAGCTTAGGTTCATTGTCGTCCAGCGTCTTTATGGCTGTATCGAAAGCAATGGCCATTCCAGTAGGTGCCGTAAGAATCAGCTTGTCCCAAAATGTTTCGTCGGTCAGGAAAAACACTCCGTCCTGCATATACTGATTGGGACGGGACAGCTGCATTTCAACAAAAGCCTCGTCGTGAATGCCTTGAACCTCTATAATCTCATGCCTGATTTTATCCTTTTGCTGCTTGAAGCGTTCCCCGATGAATTTCAAAAACACAAGAGTCAGCAACAAATCGCGCTTGTCGGTCATAGCAGCACGCCCTCTCAAACTGTTGCGACAGTTGAAAAGTATGGTTTCTAAGGTCTCCTCCTTCGTTATTTTTGTTTGTTTCTTAGCCATTGTCTTGATTTATTAGTTTTGTGTTTAACCTGAAAGCATTTGCGTCAATTTCCATTTGGAAAATCTTGATGTCAGGATTCAACTTTTGGGCAACACAGATTATTTTTGATTTTTCTTCTGCATTCATGTTGATTCCCAGATAAACGGATTCGAAACACTCTCCTCCAATTTCGGGGAACGCTCTTACTTCTTTCCAGTCAATCGGGCCTTTATCATCATTTTGACCCGGCAATAATGCCATATATCTAGGAGAAGGCTCTAGAATAAATAGCCTGACCTCCTGTTCATGCTCCCATGCCTTTGCTTTTGTAGATATTTGATAATGGAAAAAGTCTTTTGCGTCCCTGAAATAATCTGGTTTCTCTACAATGTCTTTATATTGTACTTCAACTTCGGCGCAACCAATCATAATTCCACCCCACATGTGAGAAAGGCTTTTCCTTACTTTTTCCATATCCAAGCCGATACAGATGCCTTTATGCTTGCTATAATAGCTCCACATCAAAATTGAATCATATATCTTAGAAAGACTGCATATCCATGCCTCTTCTCTGGTTCTACGAAATGGATCCTTTCTCAATTCTTCAATTATTTCCGGAGTCCATCCACCACATGCTTCTTTCGGAACATTAGAGAAATCAATGAGTGAGGGATGGCAATCAAACGGGTCATTCAATTGCGTAGCATTGGTAAATTGAAGATTACCATAATGCAGCATCATCAACCCACCGTTAAAATCCAGGTACTTATACAATCTTGCTTCTCCCATAAATTCATTCGATTCTCAGCAAGTCATCTACAGATACATCCAAAGCCTTTGCTATCTGAATTAGCATCTCCACATTGGGCTGTGTTGTGTTTGTAACCCATTTGGAAATTATGGCCGGATCTTTATCCAATTGTTCCGAAAGCCATTTATTACTTTTGTTTTTCTCTGCAAGAACGACTTTGATACGATTCAGTAATTTGCGCTCCATATTATATCTCCATTACGTGGTTACAAAGATAGGTATATTTAGAGAATATAATTGACCAGTAAGGTTAAATGTTGCAATTCGCCACAAAAAAGTGAGCAAAACATCAATTGTAGTTACATATGCTTTCTTTATTGGCAGTTTTGTGCCAGGTCTATTTGGTAAACCAATTACTTTTTGTGGGAACTTTGAGGTATCAAATTATAAAGATTATTGAATATATAATTTGATAATCAAAAAGATATATGATGCTATTTGGTTCAAGCGTGGAACTGCAATGCCACGTCCTTGTGTACAGGTGCTAGGAAAACCTTCGTAAACAGATGTGGAAATAACAGCCCCACGCATATGCGTGGAGACCATCATACCTTCTCCTGTTTACGTGGTTGAAGTTTCCTAGGCTTTGTACACGCAGGAAGAAGACATAACGCCTCTTATTTTCAATATGTCTTGGAAGGAGTCGTACTCCATCCAGCTACAAAAGTAAGAAATTCCGTAATAATTCCCCATCTCCTACCATTTTTATTTGTTGCCGGCCAATTTATTTATTCGCAGTTTTGTATCAGGCCACAAAGCTGCAAAATCAAGTCCGTATCCTTTCTAAAAAACATATAATTGAGAAACACTTCAATCGTTCCCAAAAACCAGTTACCCACTTCTACAAAACCGTAGTGACACACAAGTGCAAATAAATGCAAGATTTTATTTGCTTTTTACTTTCAAAACGCTTAACTTCAGTCGATTTCAATAATCAGCAAAGAATAGTTTCATGTCTCACTAAGAAAAATAATGAAGAAAGGAGTTAAGCACCATGTTAAGAAAATTAGTTTTATTATTTATCCTTATTTGCTCTACGGGAATAGCCTATGGGCAGCATGATTATCGAATAAGAGAAAGAGACATAAATGGTATGTCTGTAATCTTTATAGAATCCAAGAACGGTTGGGAGCGACGAATAGCTTTTCTTCAGGGCAAAACACGTTATCAGTGGAGTACTGATGACCTTGAATACTGGGGAAAGAAGGTAAAGGAGATGCGCCAGTCTTATATTCCATCAACCATATTACAAAAAATGGTAGAGAGTGACACACAGATAAGTGCCTTTTTTGTAGCTGATTATCAAGGAAAGATGATTGATGTCTATTTATCCGCAGACTCTCATATCCTCACCATGCTATCAAAAGAACAATTAATCGAAATCTACAAAAAAATATGAGCGATCAAAGTATATACCAGTAGGCAACTGACAAAAGATCAATATTCCGAGGGAGTGTTCCTTCTAAAGCCTAGACCGAAACAGGATTCTGATGAGAGCTTTGATGGGAGCAAGTGGTTGGAACAGTTGATGCAGTTGAAACGGAGAAAGTCTTCTCCCACCAAATGAAAAGCTCTAAAAACTACTAACTGATGGTTCATCCGACATTTCGCGTGATAGTTTATTAAAGAAGAAAAACCGCTGAACAAATTGTATATTTGAATAAGCACAAACAAATGTACAGTAATGAACAGCAGTTTTCTATATCATGCTTGGGGGTTATATAACCACAAATGCACTCGTGAGGAATACAAAGGTAATACAATTATCTTACATATTGAAGCAAAAGAGCGGAAGAAAGAATGTCCTAAGTGCGGGCATCGCCAATTGGTCAAGAACGGTTTTCGAGTTCGTGACTTTATAGGACTCCCGATAGGCGGCAAAAAGGTGATAATCCGCATGAAAGTCCAACGCTATAAGTGCAAGAATCAGGATTGTGATTATGACCGTCAGGAGAGCATACCCTTTGCCACGAGTAGTTGCGGTTACACCCATCGTTTCGCAAAATATGTAGTCGACCTGTTAAGGAGCATGACCTTGAAAGACGCAGCCAATCTCCTGGGCGTATCCTGGGATACCGTCAAGGATATCCATACGCGTCATCTTGAATACCATTACGCGCCTCCCTCCCTTGAAGGAGTGGACAGCATTGGCATAGATGAATTTGCGGTCAGGAAAGGACATGTGTACAAGACAATCGTGGTTGACCTGAAGAGTGGCCGTATTCTCTATGTCGGTAACGGCAAAGGAGCAGACGCCCTGGATGGCTTTTGGAAACGGATCAGAAGAAAAGGCGTTGACATCAAGTATATTGCAACAGATCTCTCCGCCGCCTTCATCTCCTCTGTATATGAGAATTGCCCGAATGCGGTGCACGTGTTTGACCATTTCCATGTGGTAAAGCTTATGAACGAGAAACTGGATGAAATACGTAGGGTGCAATACCACATGGAAAAAGACATCAACAAACGCAAGGTGTTGAAAGGTACGCGATACCTGTTACTGAGTAATGGGGCGGATATCTTCGACAAGGAGTATAAGACACGGCTTGACAACGCGCTGGATATGAACAAGCCCCTGTCGCAGGCATACTACCTGAAAGAACAGCTCAGGGAAATCTGGATGCAGGTCAATAAGGACGATGCCGAAAGGGTCATGACGGATTGGGTAAAGCAAGCCCAGGAGAGCAAAGTGCCGCAATTGGTGAAGATGGAAACTACGGTAACGGCACACAGGACAGGCATACTCGCATGGTATGACTGCCATATATCAACCGGAAAGGTAGAAGGCATCAACAACAAGATAAAGGTCATGAAGAGAACGGCATATGGATTTAGGGATGAACGATACTTTGAATTGAGGCTATATGCACTGCATGATTGCCGCATCACGCGAAATGTCGGATGAACCTAACTGATTCCACTACTAAAACAGCAAGCAGGGAGATGACCTGTCGCATCATCTCCCTGCTTTTCATCTGAACAATGAAATATTATATACATACCATCATCTTATCAGGATTCCTTTTGAGCTGTACGCCATCAAACGGTATCTTAGAAGAATCCCTAAAAGAAAGTGGGAAAAACCGCCCTGAACTGGAACAGGTTTTGGCACACTATGCCAATGACTCACTCAAGCTACAGGCCGCCCATTTTCTCATCAGCAATATGCCGGGACACCACAGTTGGGACAGTCCACAGCTGTCCGCTTATCGCAATAAGATGGATTCTATCTATCCGGAAGCATCCTCGGTCACTAAACGGGTTGTCTATTCAATCCCCTGGCATAATGATTTCTCGATGGAGGCACGACAGCGTGTAGAGGATATCCAGGTTATAAAAGGGGATTTTCTCATCAAGCACATAGACAATGCCATAGCCATGTGGAAAACATGTCCATGGTTGAAAGAACTGCCATTTGAAGATTTCTGTGAATACTTACTTCCTTATCGAGTCGGAGACGAACCTTTGACAAGTATGGACGAAACACACTTCTGGTGGAAAGTAGTCCAACAAAGTATGATGGACTATCAATTCACACCACGACTCGATGACATAAAGTCATTCCAGAATATGTACATTATCAATAATGATGCCCCCTACTACCTCACCATGCCTTGGAAGGGAAAAAACACCTATACCATGGACTGCCTTGGCATGTGCTATTATGACATTTTGGGGTTCCGCCAAACAGGCATTCCTTCCACCATTGACCTAATACCCAATTGGGCTACACGCAATGGGAGACACTATTGGTGTGCCATCATCGACCAGGCATGTATGAATGATAATTTCAGCGACACATACAATCCTGTGACTGGCAAAGTCTATCGTATGACATACTCTCATAACCCCATACCAATCCCCAACCGGAAAGACTCCATTCCGGAATTTTTCCAAAACCTTTCTTAAAAGATGTCACGGAGAAATATATCAAGATAACAAGCGTTGAAGTAAGCCTGAGCAATCACATAAAAGGGCATTCACCACACTACCTGTATTTGGCTGTGTTCAATGACATGGAATGGAAGCCTGTTGCATGGAGTTCCATCCAAAGAGATAAAGCCAGATTTGACAAGATGGGACTCAATATCGTTTATTTACCCATATACTATCAGGGCAAGCAACAGTATTGTGCCGATTATCCTTTTCATATCGACAAAATGGGACGAATCAAGAAACTATGCGCGGACAAGAAGTCACTGATTACGCTCGAATTGACACGAAAATATCCAATGACTTATTTAAAAGTTCAATGGGGAGAATCCATAGAAGGCAGTATCGTGGAAGCTGCAAACGATATTGATTTTGCACATGCTGACACCCTGGCCACCATCACCTCCATGGGCAACGCACTCAATTGGACGTCTGTTCCGATTCATGCCAATAAGTCCTATCGCTATTGGCGTGTCAGCAAACTAAGACATCCGATAACACTTGCAGGACTGAAATTCATACTTCAGAATGGACAAAAAACCATCGGAGAACCGTTACTCTCAAAGAGAGGAGACTCCAATCTGAATGCTTTCGACAACAACCCGCTCACTTATGGCAATTATATGGACTGGGTGGGATGTGACCTGAAAGAAGCGCAAAACCTGAGCGAAATACGCCTGCTGCCAAGAACGGATGATAACGGTATCTCCATTGGACATCAATACCGCCTCTTCTATTTTGGAAAAGATGGATGGGTCAAGGTAGGAGAACAACGGGCAACGCAACAAAAGCTTATCTTTAACAATGTTCCTTCCGGAGCTTTATATTGGCTGCAAGATATAACTGAGGGACATGAAGAACGTATATTTACCTATGAAGACGGGAAAGCAGTATTCCATTAACCCAAGTTCCCTGTTCTGCATCGGATTAATGATAATCATTTTATCATTTATCCTGCTTGATGCTGGCAAATGGCACTATTTGAGAGCAGATCCTAATTTATTCTTTTCGCTGGCATTCTCTTGTTTAGTAAGCATCATCGCTATTATCCGGTCACTAAGAGAGCGGACTGTGGCAGCCTGGATAGATGGGAAATCTTTCTATTTCCTGTTCGGTGCATCAATACTCTACCTGTGGCTCTGGAATTTCCGTCCCGAAATCATACGAGAGACTTACGCCTGCATGTTGCTCTTTATCCTCTGTACCTCGGTGAGTAATGAATCTTTGGATACGAAGCATTTGACCCAAGCCATCCTGGGGAGTTCCATACTCTTTTCCTTATACGGTTTGGCGCAGCGATGCGGATTCTTCGCCTCACCAACAGCCTATTTTCCCATGACAGGGAGCTTTGACAATCCCGCCGGACTGGGAATGTTTCTTGCCATCTCATTTCCTTATGCACTGTCACAATATCAGTACGGATGGACAAACCGGTTGATTGTATTTCTCATTGGATTGACTCTATTGCTGACAGAGTCCCGGACAAGCATACTGGCAGCAGCAGTAGCAGCTACCATCTATTTTTCCCACAAACTATCCTCCAGATGGCAACGGGCATTGCTTCTATCTATCGGTTTACTATTCGTTGGCTTATACTTCTACAAGCCTCTATCCGCAAATGGACGGCTGTTCATCTCGTATATCACTGCACGACTCGTTCACGGACACTTCTTGACAGGGAATGGTCCGTTCAGCTTTGAAACCGAATACATGATGGAACAAGCCCGATATTTCGTTGCTCATCCAACCTCCAGCTACATCCAACTGGCAGATAATATCACGCAGCCATTCAACGAATATCTGCATCTATTCATTCGCTTCGGTTTCATGGGCCTCGTGCTGTTGTCAGCAATTGCATGGATGACCTATCAAAAGATGCGAACCTGCGCTACACGCCTCAAACAAGCAGCTTGGGCCTCGTTATGTGCCGGGGCTGTATGTGCCTGTTTCTCCTATCCGTGTCACTACCCGGCAATTTGGGTGCTGTTGATACTTTCATTATCAAACATTTATACCCCAACAGTCTCTCAGGGACATGCAGCAACCAGATACAAGGCTTTTTCTGTCTTAGCCATTGCCTTCTGCGTGTTATCCCTGTCAATCATTCAAGCCCGATACGAACAGCAAAGAATCAGTCTGGAAGAACGTGCTGCAAACGGTGAGGACTCTGCTTCTCTACAGGATTCTTACAACCTGCTATATGACAGGTCCTACTTTCGCATCCATCCGGCTTTTCTTTACAATTACGCCATCTACCTGTTTGAAAGGGAACAATATGCCGAATGTCTGTCCATATTGGAACAAAGTGAAGCATATAAAATCGATTACAATCGTCAAATTCTCAAAGCGTATACCCTGCAACATTTGGGGAAAATCAAACTCGCGATCGAAGCCTTTCAACTAGCGTCACACATGTTACCCGGACGGCTGCAGCCTCACTATGAACTCATAAATCTATACGAATTAACCGGACAGCATCGTTTGGCAGTTCTATGTGCACAGAATGCTCTAAAGCTTCCATTGAAGGTAAAGAATGCCCGCACGCTCTATTTTCAGAAAGAAATCCAGAAATTTCTGATTCATTCGCAAACTACCAAACACAAGCATACCAACCCGTAGTCTACACCCCCTGTTGCCACACCACATGGCAGCAAGGTCACTGCAAACCCCATTTACCATTTTGTCAAAACGTCAAACGACCCCCCTCAAAAAGGCCCGCTTTCGCACCAAAATACAAGTTGGTGAGTAAAACGGGTCTTCTCGGGCGATTCGCTAAATACACATTGCAACCCGTCGGACAAAAGTTGCATCAATAAGGAATACATTCAGCCGAAAAAGGAGCAATAAGCTCCACGTCTGCGACATTTTCACCCAATATCACACTTTCAAAACCAGCCTCATCCGGAACAAACTAGAGGTGAACGAATGAAAATTATTGTATCGTTTTGCTAAAACAAGTGTTTCATCCTTCAAAAACAAGTGTTCGGGAAATGAAACAATATTGTTTGACGAGCGAAACAATATTGTTTCACTGCATAAATATCCGAAATACGCCCTTCTTTGGAATATTCATACGACGACCTCCGTATGAATATTCCTAAAAAAGCCTACTTTATCGTTTTTTCTCAAAAGTCGAGTTAGCTGAAAAGTGCGATTTCACCGAATCCGTCAAGCGGAAACGGGGATTCGGTTGCAATGTGACAGTCCGTCCTGCAACTACACAGGGGCACCTCCTCACTCGAAGGGGAAGCGCACGCCCCAGCGGGCACGCAGGTCGTCCATGAGGCGCATCACGCGGAGTGTCTCCGAGTGAGGCATGTCGGGCGCCTCCAGCCAACCCCGCTGCAGTGCCTCGGCACATGCCTGCACCTCGTATTCGTAGCCGGTAATCTGCTTCGGGCAGTCATAGACTGCCTTCACGCGGTATTCGCTGTCGACCACGGTGATGCGCTGGGGGTTGTTGATGTTCTCCACGATGAGGTGTCCCTCCTCGCCCGAGATGATACCCTGACGGTCGGTCTTTGCCATCATCGTGCTGCTGAGCACCGCCATCCGTCCGTCACGGTAGGTCAGCGTGAAGCTCTCCTGGGCATCGACCCCGGTCTTCGTCTTCACACAGGCGGAGTCCACCCGTTCGATGTCCGTGCCGAATGCCATCAAGGCAAAATTGAGGGCATACACGCCCAGATCGAGCAGCGCACCGCCTGCCAATGCCGGGTTGTACATCCGTTCCTTGTGGCTCAAGGGATAGCCCAGGTTGGCAGTCAGCATCGTGGGACGG
>ERZ780212.1200-NODE-1200-length-21572-cov-4.401496_pt1 | contig 21572 bp, 19 predicted proteins | sample MGYA00511364_ERZ780212 | MGnify/ENA primary metagenome ERZ780212 (study PRJEB29588, sample SAMEA2147991) | human gut metagenome | biome: human gut; feature: human-associated habitat; material: faeces | place: Denmark | collected 2008/2010 ...
GTACGCGTTCTGGTTGAACTCAAAGCTGGAATGGCCGCCCTCGATGATGAGTTTGAGGAAGGTATCAAAATCATCATCGCGCACGGCGTCGCAGAGCTGCGCGGCGCGGCGGCAGTCATTGTAAAAGTGGATGGCACGCACGACGGCGCGGTCGCCCACGGCCTTGCGCAGCTGCGGGATGGCCTTGTAGAACTCATCCTCGTCGACGTCGCGCAGGACCGTCTTTCCGAACTGCGCGGCCACACTTTCCATTTCGCGGCGGATGGCGGCGTAGTCGTCGGTCAGGTCGGCGTGGCTGCCCTTCGTGTCACTGATGCACATGACAAAGCCATGCTTTGCCAGGTCAATGGCCGTCTGGCCCACGACCGGTTTGGACGGATCCTTGAAGTCGATGGTGATGACGCCGCCGACGGCGCAGGCGGTCTGGTCCATCAGGCCGCAGGGCTTGCCGAAGAACACATTCTCGGCGTACTGGCCGATCTGGGCAATTTTGACCTGGCTGAATTTTCCCATGTCATTGTTGTTGTACTCACCGCGCAGGATGGCACCGATGCAGACCTCGAACGCCGCCGAACTGGACAGGCCGGAACCGCGCAGCACATTGCTGGTGGAGTAGCAGTCAAAGCCACCCACCTTGCCGCCTGCATCCACAATGCCCTTGGCAACGCCGCGGATAAGGGAGGCAGAATGCTCGGCCTCGCGGGGCTGCGGGGTCAGGATGTTGACGTCAACATCGTCGATTTTGTCAAAGCCCAGGGACTTGACGCGGATGACGTTTTCCTCGTTCGGAGATACAACGGCCACCATGTCCAGATTGACGGAACCTGCCAGCACGACACCGTTGTTGTGGTCGGTGTGGTTGCCGCCGATCTCGGTGCGGCCGGGGGCTGAGTAGAGACGGACGGTGCGCTCAGTGCCGTAAGCCTTTTCAAATTCATTGATCAGGTCGGTATAGCGCTTGCGCTGCTCCTGCACAGCAGCTGCACCGTACAGCTTGGTAAATGAGGCGTCGTATTCGCCCTGCGCGATCTGCTGTTTGAGTTCAATGGTATTTGCCATAATTCCACTCACCTTTCCTGTCGAACAGCTCTTTTTGTAATTATGCACAAATTGAGCCTTATGTTTTTGGGCAAGCAGCCAAGGAGCCGGCGGCCTGCGTGTTTCTTGTTTTCAGTATAGCAAATCCTGCAAAAAATGCAAACAGTTTTTGCGCCGCGTTTATGGACTTTTGATGAATCCTCTGCTATAATAGAGATACTATGCAAGCGAGGTGCAGCCATGACCATCAATGAGATGAAACAATCCTACAAGCAGAGCTATACGGACAATGTTGAGCTCTCGATTTTTAACTGCGGGCACGAGCCCTGCCTGTCGGGCCACACGTGGGGCCCCGGTGTGCGCGACCACTACCTGATCCACCTGGTTGTGGCGGGCAAGGGCGTCTACCAGGTCAATGGTGCATCGTACACTTTGCAGGCGGGCGATCTGTTTTTGGCCAAACCCAACCAGCTTATCACCTACGCTGCCGACGAGACCGACCCTTGGGAATACTACTGGGTCGGTTTCAATGGCGCGTGCGCCAATAAGCTGGTACAGCAGACACCATTCTCGGATCTTCACCCGGTTCACCACTGCAAGGACCCGCAGACCGTGCGCGAGGCTTTGTATAATATCTATCTTTCCCGCGGGACCGAGCCGCAGAACGAAGCCCTGATGACCGGCTATCTGTACATTTTTATGGCGCACCTGATGAAGGAAGCCCGCGACGCCATGCCGAACGTTGGGTCGTCCAGCAGCCAGTATGTGCTGGCCGCCATCAAGTTTATCCAGTTCAACTACTCCCACGATATCTCGGTGGACGACATTGCCCAGGCCGTCGGCGTCAGCCGCAGCCATTTGTACCGCGTGTTCATGTCCAACGTCGGGCAAAGCCCCATCGACTACCTGACGAGTTACCGCATCAGCGAGGCGTGCAGCCTGCTGAAAAATTCCGGGCTGTCGATTGCCGAAATTGCCGTATCTGTGGGATTTTTTGACCAGTTCTATTTTTCCCGCGTCTTTAAAAAGGTCAAGGGCGTGCCGCCGAGCAAGTATCTTGTCGCATTGGAAAAAGAAGCACAGGCTGCGCCGCAGCCCATCAATCCGTAACTACAAGGAGCAACTATGCCTTTTAAGAAAAACCAGATCGTAACTTTGCAGATCGAGTCTCTTTCCAGCGACGGCAGCGGCGTGGCCCATCAGGACGGCCAGGCCGTTTTTGTGCCGCTGACTGCCCCCGGCGATGTGACCGAGGTGCGCATTGTCAAGCCGATGAAAACCTACGCCTTTGGTCGCGTGGAAAAGCTCATCACCTCCGGGCCGAACCGCATTCAGCAGGATTGCCCGGTGGCCGGGCCTTGCGGCGGCTGTGGGTTGCGGCATATCAGCTACCAGGCCGAGTGCGCCGCCAAGACGCAGTTTGTGCGCGACGCCTTTGCCCGCCTGGGTAAGCTGGATGTGCCGGTGCTGGATGTGCTGGCCGCCCCTGCGGTGGACTGTTACCGCAACAAAGTCCAGCTGCCGGTGGGCACCGATGAAAATGGGCATATCGTGACCGGGTTCTTTGCCGGGCGCAGCCACCGCATTGTGGCATGCAGCGACTGTAAGTTGCAGCCCGCGTGGATGAACCAGCTTGCCGCCCGCACCTGCGAATTATTGGAAGAGAACGGCATCACCGCCTACAACGAGGAAACCCACACCGGCCGTGTGCGCCATTTGTATATGCGTCAGGGTTGGCACAGCGGCCAGCGGTTGCTTTGCTTTGTGGTGAACGGCAACGGCCTGCCAAATGAGGCTGAAATTTGCGCTGTTTTGCAAAAAGAATTTGATTTAACGACGATTTTGATTAACCGCAACAGCGAGCGCACCAACGTAATTTTAGGCCGCAAGACCCGCACCGCCGCCGGCCCCGGCACTATTGAGGATACATTGGCCGGGGTGCCGCTGCACATGGGCGTGCACGAGTTTTACCAGGTCAACACCCCCGCCGCCGAAGTACTATACGCCAAGGCGCGGGCGTATGCCGGGCTGAAGCCTGACGACTTTTTGCTGGACCTATACTGCGGCATGGGCACGATCGGGCTTTCGATGCTGCCGGACTGCCAGCGCCTTGTTGGCGTCGAGGTCGTGCCCCAGGCTGTGGAAGGTGCCAAGGAGACCGCTGCACGGCTGAGACTGGGCGCAGAAAAGGCAGACTTCCGCTGCCAGGATGCCGGTGCCGCTGCTGCCCAGCTGGCCGCCGAGGGGGCCCGCCCCGATGTAATTGTTGTGGATCCGCCGCGCAAGGGCTGCGACGAAGCCACGCTGACCGCCGTTGCCGAAATGGCCCCGCGCACCGTGGTCATGGTCAGCTGCAACGCTGCCACTGCCGCCCGCGATACCCGCTGGCTGGCCGAGCATGGCTACAAGGCTGTGGAGGTGCAGCCGGTGGATTTGTTCCCGCGGACGAAACATGTGGAGACGGTAGTACTTTTGTCCAAACTTAATACCAAGCAACATATCGAGGTGGAGTTGAATCTGGACGAACTGGATTTGACGTCGGCGGAAAGCAAGGCTACCTATGAGGAAATCAAGGCGTATGTACTGGAGCATACTGGCCTGAAAGTCAGCCATCTCTATATCGCCCAGGTCAAACAGAAGTATGGCATTATTGAGCGGGAGAACTATAATAAGCCAAAGTCTGAAAATGCCAAACAGCCGAAATGTCCGCCAGAAAAGGAAGCGGCAATTACAGAGGCACTGAAGTTCTTTGGGATGATTTGAGGTGAACAACATGGAGCGTGCGATCTCTTGTGAGTTCAATTTGGATACAGCCTGCGTTGAACTGAAATTTGCTGATGGTAGCATGATTTCGATTGATACGGTTGCTGTTGAAAATGAGGTAGCAGACAATATGTATCAACGATCCGAATTGGACTGGTTAATCTATAACCAGCCACTAGAATATGCAAATGTAGTGTTGAACGGAGGCTTGGAGAAATATATTCACGGAACACCCCAGCATCGTTTGACAGATTAACTGCATAGATTTGTAAAGCCCATCGGTCAATACTGACCGATGGGCTTTGTTTTAAGGTTCTTTCCACAACTCTGTAAGATTTATGGTGCTACTTTGTGGTTGCTGTTGTTTTGGCAATAAATCAACCTGCACCAAAACAGGGAAATTGGAAGCAACGCCAGTAAAGATACACGCTCCTTGTGGCAGGACAGAGATCATTTCATATGAAGTGTTGTCAATGAATGCCACAGCTTTACCAATGGCTCGTATATCCTCATTGTTAACCAATCGATGAATGAAATAGTTATGCAATTGAGAAATAATGGTTTCCGATATGTCAGATGGACGCTGACTTGATATAGTTAAAAACGTTCCAAACTTTCGCCCTTCTTTGATGATTTCTTCAAAAGTTTCTAAGCGGTAATCTTTCCATGTCTGACTTTCTCGCTCCGATGTTGTAGACAAGACATTATGCGCTTCGTCAATGATAATATGTAAACTACTACCGTTGAAGTTTAGCCGTTGACGTTCATAGAAATACTTGCAAATAATTAGGGGAACAATCTTTTTGAATTCCACATTAACATCAACCAATGAATATATTGCCAGCCAATCAGCGGGAGGATTGTCACATATTTTGAAAAGACGCTTTACTCGTTTTACACGATTTTCAAATCTTGAGATAAGTGGACCAACGTGCTCCTCATTGATATACTGCGAGCATAAAGAATCTAAGTATTTATACCGTAAAGCATACTCAAATATCAAATATTCATCTTCATTTTTATAATTGTTAGGGAAAAACACTGAATCCAAAATAACAGAAACAAATTGTTGTTCGTAATCATCAGAAGTATTTCCCCAGTGATCACCATCATCATCTGCACGGCAAAATTTTGTGCCATTTGCACGAACTTGGATGCTATTTAAAATTTTGATTCCAGGTTCGGCATCAACAAATAGCAATGCCAGAATATTCTTAAGTCCTGTCAATTGCCGCAAAAACATTTGAGGGTCATCATAATATCGGAGAAGCAGATTTCTTAACATTCCACGGATATATGCCATAAGATTATCTGTCTCGCGCAACCGACGGTATAGATCAATGCTCTTGCTTAGGAAAGGCTTTTGCGTTTTCTCTGTTGCCTCACATATTATTGACCAGAGTTCAACATCTTCCAAGAAAGATTGATGAATAGGGATTGAATCTCCTGTATCAACTCTTGTTGATAGTCGATATACCCGCTTGCTGTCATCGAAGGCTTGGGTGTACTCCCCATTAAAATCGATAAGAAGAAATCTACTTTTAGCAAATCCGGGCATTCCTTTAAAACGTTGAAAGCACTCAGTGTATATTTTGGCTAACGTATTTGATTTACCACTTCCGGTATTCCCGAATATTCCTATATGACTGGCGAAGAGCGAATTTGCCGAGATAAAAAGTTTTTCTTCTTTGTAATCGTTAATAGAGCCAATGCACACAGAAGTAGTTAAATCAGAGCTAAACTCAAAAATCTTTTGTACTTCTGTATCAGCAAGCATATATGCGTCCGAGAAAACCAGCGGAATGTCAATTAAGCCTCTCTGGAAACGCCCGTCATTCAGCACACCCATAATGCTTACTTCGATAATGCGATCAATGGTTTCGCTTTCTTTTGAAAAGCGGGGTTGGCAGTTATTCTCACCTGTAGACTTATTCTCTTGAATGTATTCTCCTTCTATACGGCCAATGATATTGCTGAATCCTTTTGGAATCTTTACAAAACTACCGACAGACACATTTTTAATAACGTGTCCTTGATATACCAAAATATTGCTGTTTTTGTTTTCAAAAACACGTATACGAAGTTTTTGTCCGCGTACTTCAATCACTTGTCCGATTTTATAAAAATCGTTCATACCAATTCACCTCTTTCTTTTAGGAATGGATATGCGACAAAATCTGATTGAAATAGTTCAAAGACAGGTTTTCTCCATCAAGTGCAATATAAGTAATGTTATTATTTTTCACTTCACCGAATAGCTTTTGGAAATCCTCGATTGCGGTGGCCTGATATACAAAAATGAGTATTTTCAACGATGGGTTAACCATAGAGCGTTTTACTAAATCTAGGATATGCTCATCCCTAAAAGAAAAACCATTGACCACCAGAAGTGAGTTCTCCTTCTCTAATTCATTAGAGAAAATACGTAAAAGCTCATAGTAATTCTTGTTCAACAGCGTGTCACTAAATTTTTCCTTGGTTGGATTCACAATTAGAAAAGCCATTTTGTACGCTTGAATGAATTTGCCGTAGTCGTCTTCTTTAGCAAGCAATGTATCGAAAATACTGCTTGCAAATAAAGATTGAATTTGCTTATTAGCTTCATCTGGCCGATTCGCTGTGAAACGTGCATCAATAGTTGACACCATAGTAGTATCGAACCACGTTGAATAAGTATTTGTAAAGTACCCTATTTTATCGCGATACTGCCGATATATAATACCGCCCCAGAAAATGTCTTGGCCCCAAGTAACAGATCCGTGTAATTTCAAAAGATTCACCGAAGGAATTTCTGCTTTCCTATTGGAGAATATGGCTTGTCTGTAATATGTTTTCGAATAATTATCAGTGGAAAAACGAGGCTCGATTCTCCCCTCAAAACCATCATTGCATATGCAATTTGAATGGTCAAAAATCAGCTCGATTATTGGATCATAATTGGTTGTAAAAATGCTAAACTGCCTATCTAACGCCGGATTGCCTCTTTCAGAAAAAATTCGGTATACAATATCTCCGAAATTTTTATATGGATCAAATGAGGAATCATATGTCGATATCTTAGAAATCGGTTCAATACATCTAACGAAAAACGACCAATACAAAAAAGCGGATAATATCGTAACTTTTTTCCTTTCATCCTCATTTTTCGCTTGGTATTTTTGCAGCGCTTCAAAAATCACCTCATTATTGCTCAAAGTTCCTAACAGATTTGCAGAGAATCCGGCGCCAAACAGGAAATTCACTCTACATCCAGAAAACAAGTTTCTGAGTATGGATTTTGTATCTTCTGAAATTGTAACCTTTCCAGCATCTACTGGAATTTTAATTATTTTATCCATGATTTCCTCTTTTTCTAATACTTATTTGTGCAGACCTTTCAGATGTTCTCTTATGCGAATCGTCTCATCGAGAGCACCCACAATATTTTCGATGTGAGTAAAGGAATCAATCGTAAGTGCTTCACCCTTATGTTCCTTGAACCACTTGTCCAACACTTGATGCCCACCAATTTGATATTTCCATACTTCTTGAGAAATGCCGGTGATACGTTTATTGGCATTTAACTGGAGCACTCCATTTTTATATTTAATGGCTCCGATTTCCATCTCATCAGGGGTATTGGGTTCAAGAGCTAGTTCTGCTGGGGCTTTAATTTGCATTAGATGCAGCTTTCTCAATCGCTCACCCGCAGAAACATACTCTCGATATAGTTCTTCGCTAACATAAAATTCCCCTTCGTCTCGTTCTTTCTCCGGTGTGTTGATGATTGGGACACGAGGAAAATCCCTGCAAAGATACTGTTCGTATTTCTCGCAATATACAGGGTCATGTAAGATACCATACACATAATCAAATATCTCTATTGGCTCCGGCTTTTCAGACAGATATTGCGTTAATTTATTGAATGCTTCGTCGTTCAAATTGGCAGTCCAGCTTTCGCCAGTCAGTCCAGATTCAGAGCGGAGATAAAGTGGGGCAATATAGGTAATCTCGCACATAGCTGAGAACAGCCGATGGGCAATAATATTTTGTGATACAAACGGGGAAAAGAAACTTCTGGAAGTTTTGCAAAAGACCAAACCGATATTCGCTCCAATCGGGCAATTTGGTTCTGCCAGCAAATGTCCCATCGTGTTCTTTTCTCGGGGCCAAAGAACCCATCCACAAGAATTCCCAGAATAATATGTCCAACGAGAATCAAACGGACGAAATGAAATCGGAGTTATAGTGCCTCCGGACAATACATCATTTTGGATTTTCTCAGCTGTTTGTCCACGGCTAAATCTGCCCCATAAATCGAAAATATCTTTTTCCTCTGTGGCATTCTTAACAATGTCCATTCTCCTAATCAATTCAGCTTTTGTAGGAGCAATGGATGCTCCGTCATTACCAGAGACAATCCCTGTCACATTTACTGGGAACAGTTCGGCTACGCTAACACCTTTATCATAGGCTTCCTTATCATTACTTCCAAACGGGATAAAATACGCCATCTTTTGATCTAGTTTCAACTGAGAGAAAACCAGGTTGCCCTTGGCCAAGGCTTCAAATTTTGCTTCTCGAGTTCCCCAAATATCCGTGTAGTACACCTTTGCCCAATCGGTTTTTTTAGTTTTCTTGACACCAATAAACAAAGAAACCCCCTGCATAATGTCAAAGATGTTTTCATCCTTGCTTCCATCTGGAGCAGTTTCCTTTTTGTTGGCACTACCGTGAAGATTCACAATATAAATTTTATCAAAGGTTCGCAGAAGGCTACCACGCATACCTCTAAAGGTCGGATTATCTAGATATCCATTATTAGATACAAAGGCGAGGACACCTTCTTTATTCTTATCAATGATCTGTTCGGAAAAACGGAAGAATTTTACGTAGTCATCATTCAGCCAGTGTTTCTTTTCACCGAAGTCGGTTACTCCATCTGTTTCGGTCTTGTATGCTGAAATGTCGTACGGGTTTGTAGATGCTGCCAAATATGGGGGATTGCCAATAATTACCTTAATTGGGCGGCGTGTTTTCCATGTATCAGCATTATAGGCTTCCTCTGTTATGGCAGCCGAAAAATCAAACAAGGTCAATTGTTCTCCACGTTCCAAATCGGACATGGGCGGTGTCAGAGTGTTGGTCAAAAAAATGTTTGTGGGAAGCTGAGTTGTCGGCAAATGACCAAGTGTTTCATCAATGGTACGGCGAATCTTCAAGTGTGCAACAACATAGCTCGTCATCATAATCTCAAACCCAATTAAGCGGGAAAGCAAGCCGTTCTCTTGCTGAATATAGTTTTCGTAAAATACTGACCGAGCACCAGAAAAATATGTGTTTTTAATGTATTTGATAATTTCCGCACCAAAAGAGCCAGTACCGCAGGCTGGATCTAGAATGGCTACACGGGGTACGGAAATCGTCATCTCGTCTGACCACTTGTTTTTCGTTATCTTGTATGGCGCACACGGAACTTTCGCAGTGATCTGTTCGTTATTAGACAACCCACCTTCAATAGCAAAATCTTCGACCAAAATTTTATCTACAAAGGAAATCAGGTATTGCACAGCTTGAACTGGTGTGTAAAAAACGCCAAGAGATTTTCTTAATGCCGGGTCATAAAAAGTCAAAAATTCCTCGTAAAAGTGGATGATCGTATCTTTCTTCTCGTCTCTTTCCAGCAAATTAGAAATATTACAAATGCGGTACAAAGAGCATAGCTTATCAATAACACCTTCAAGGGTGGGATGTTTTCTTCCAGTTCCTGTAATATGTAAAAAGAACTGCTTGAGAAGTTCAGATTCTTCTTGTAAATATTTGATGGCCTCATACCTATCAAATGAATCCGGCGTTGTGTCATTATACCTGGCAATAAATAACCCATAAACGATAGTCTGGGCATACATATCTGCAAACTCACGAGTGTTCATTAAGGGACGAAGGTCAGATTTAATCCTGCGATATAACCCGTATAGCTCCATGAACATAGGCAACTTCTTTTGATTATCAGTCAAGAGCGGTTGCCCAGTACCATCATCTTTAAGAATACCAGAAATAATGCTGCGTATTGTACGGGCGTGCATTGCCATATACTCAGCCAGCTTAGTAGATGATTTTATTTGTGCGGGGTCACGGAGCAAAAAATCTTCTAAAAGGCTAAAAAACAATTCGATATTGTCTTCTCTCAGAACTAGCTTTCCATCAACCAATTCCATAATTCGCAGACCGGTATACATCTCTGTATCACCTGCACGCCAAAACCGCCATTCAATATTGTCAGTCAAAATAGCGTTGCCATATCTATCAGCTTCAATCTTGATCTGAGAGAGCGCCCTTTTATCAATGCCACCAACCTTTTTAACTTCAACGCCGGCAAAAGGTTCGGTTTCTGTAACTTCTTCTTCGGTATGCCAAAGCTTGATATCAATATTTTCTCCAGATTGTCCTTTGCGTTCACCAGACAAATCACGGGCTGCACAGCCAATATCCGTAAATAAAGCCATTATTGGGGCATTATAAGATGATTCGACATTCCCGAGGCTATATGCGTCACACACCGCCTTGAAGTATTTCGTGATAATTTCTGTTATATTGGTTTTCTCCATGTTAGCCTCCTGCTTATACTCTATATAAAATCATACGAAAATCGTTCTTTCTTCTGCTTTTGCCATAGCGGACACATGGGAATTTGCAAAAACAAGGCAATATCCCATGTAGGAAAATCTGAGAACCACGACCCTATGGTGAAAGTGTTTTTCAGATTTTACATTTTTGACAGCGTGGAAACCACCCAGCTTTGAGAGGGTGGATACCATTGCTGCCAAAAATAATAGGGTATCCAAAGGGGAATATCCCCTTGGCTCTGGGTTTCCAATAGGGGCGAGCAGCATCCCTGTTGGCACACGATTTTCCGTAGGAAAGTCTAGTGTGTTATACCTTTGCTTCCGGCTGATGCCGGGAAGGGGCTGTCTGCGGCATCTGCAACCTGGGCAGATGGGCAGCGGACAGACACTTTTTGGCGGCAGTAGGGCAGGCGGATTTTGTACGATTGCGGACGAAACCGGGATTTGCACACAGGGCAAAATCCGCCTGACCGAAAAAGGAAGCAAAGGTATATCAACCCCTCGTCCCGCCGCAGCGACAGCGCACTAATACCACCACGGCAGTTCCAGCCAGAGATTGTCCAGCGCCAATGCTTCAGTTGACCTTGCACGGCTCTCACTAAGATGGAAATGCAGAGCTGTTCCTACAAGAGGATGCTCCATGTCATCCTCAAAGCCAAAACGGTACAGCAGATAAACCCGCTCCCGTTCTGATATGCGCCGCAGTCCTTCATAGAGCTCTTTCCGTTTTTCCGCTTCCTCCATAATCTTATCCGGCTCTGACGCATAGGGGTCGGCAATCAAGTCGGAACGCTGCATGGAATCCTCGCCGGGAAGCAAATCATCCAGATTGATTCTCTCCATGGGGATACCATCTTTGTCAGACTGCATCCGCTGTTCAAAGGTCGCAAAAGCAGCCGAGATCAAATCCATCATGGCGTTGCGGATGGCAGGCCCCGCATAGGTCAGAAACTTAATTTTTTTGCCCGGGTCATACAGGGAGATAGCCCGGAGCAAGCCGATGCTCCCCTCCTGAATCAGGTCATCGTGGTCAATACCCAACTCACTGTTTCCAAGGCCAACACTGATGTACAATTCATTTGCAGTTTTTCGGATATACCCCAGATTGTTCTGCACCAGCTGCTCCTGCGCCTGTGTATCTCCTCGCTGCGCCAGCGTGCAAAGCCGCTCATTGGTCATCGTTTTCATCGCTTTGCTTAGGCTGCATACTTTCCATCATGTGAAGCAGCGCCTGCTGTAATTCCGCCAGTGATTCATCCTCTGCCAGCCCCATCTGGGATATAGGCTGCACGACCATAGCGGCAAGCTGCTCTGGGGAAACCGATGGATGATGAAGATCCTGTCCTTTGGTCAGTTCTGAGAACATCTGCTCGGTAAGCTCTTTTGTCATGTTCTGGGAAATCCCCTCCCCAGAAGTCATTTCCTTTTTGATCTCTCGAAGAACGGCCATAAATTGATTCTGAATATTGGTCAAATCGGCTTGGAAAACCGGAACCTTGTTAAGAGAGACTGCCTGTGCCGCTTGCTGTGACGCTTTCCGAATGTCCGGCTGTTCTTTTCCGGTCATCAACAGCATGGAACTTAACGATTGCAGGATTTGGTTCTGTGCGGCAAATCCGGAAGCCATCGTTTCATCAAAATACAGGGCAATCATACTGGTCAGCTGGGCAAAACGGCGATTTTCCAGCAGGCGGCTCACCACTTCCGGGTTTACCCGTCCCGTATAGAGATTGCGTGCGGCTTCGGCAGAAAGGCCAAGCTCAGAGATGTCATAATTCTTCTTGTCCGGCACATTGGTCAGACAAAGGAGAAAATCCGAGGATACATTAAAAATCCGGGCAATACGGATGATTTGCTCGATAGTCAGTTTATTCTTTGTCCCATTCAGAAAACGGCTGATGGAGCTTTCCGCAACGCCAATTTTAGAAGCAAGCTCTGCCTGCGTAATTTTATACTCCTTCATCAAATCTTGTAATCTCTGCTGTGGAGTATCACCAGGGAGATATTCCTGTCCCATAGGCAGATCACCTCGTTTCTTTTCTGTATTTCCCGCTTTTAATGCGGGCATCGGTTGGTTTTTCTGCATCCTCCGGGATAATCCAGCGGCTTCCTGCTCTTTGTGCACCGGGAATCCGGTCTTGGTTGCAGAGGATGCCGACCCGTCGGGGAGAAATCCCCCATTTCTCTGCAATTTCAAACGTAGAAAGATATTTCATAACCAGCCCTCATTGTTTATAATTCTACTTTTTATTATATTCCATAACAGGAATAATCTCAATCCATATTTTAAGAATCCAGCCGCCTTCTATCTTGCAATTCTGCAAGTTTGGGAGGCGGTATTTTATTTTCTTGCAAGACTGACGGATTTTTTGAGCCATGCCCTTTTTCTCCGTACATTGAGGTGACAGGAGAAACCTGTACAAAGAGGTGACAGGAGAAACCTGTACAAAGATGAAGGAGGAACATGGCATGGATATTTTTGTAACTGTAAAGGCGGCAGTTACCGTAAGTCAAGCCGCTGAACACTATGGGCTGCAAGTCAATCGAAACGGTATGACTTGCTGTCCCTTTCACGATGACCGGCACCCCAGCATGAAGCTGAACGAACGGTATTTTTACTGCTTCGGCTGCGGGGCCACTGGAGATGTGATCGACCTGGTGGCGAAATTGTTTGATCTGAGCAGCTACGAGGCGGCTAAAAAGCTGGCTCATGACTTCGGAATTGGCCCGGACAAGCCCCCTTCGGCAGTTGCACTGCCCAAACCGGAGCGTCCCCTGCTAAAAGCATATCGGCAGGAGGAAGTGCGCTGCTTACGGGTGCTGTGCGACTATCTGCATCTTCTGGAACGCTGGAAGGTGCAGTACGCACCCAAGACAGCGGCAGATACTCTGGATGATCGGTTTGTGGAAGCCTGCCAGATGCTGGATTATGTGGAGTATCTGGCGGATTTGCTGATTGCCGCCGAGCTGGAACAGCGGGTAAAAATCGTAAAAATGCTGAACAAAGATGGCCTGATCGCCGGTTTGGAGGAACGGCTAAACAGGCTGAAAAAGGAGGACAACGCCCATGAAAAACAAAGCGCAGCTTGACGGGATGCCCGTCTGGTTTGATGGAAAAAGCATCAACGAAGCCCTGTTTTGTGAGGAGTTCTTGCAGACGCACAAGATCATCTTCACAAACGGGGCTTTTTTCACGCCCGAAGGCCGTGTGACCGATGAGCTGCCCATGCGGGGAGAGATTTTTGAGGAGCTGAAATACTGTGCGGTCAGCAACATCCCCCGCAAAATCAGCAATATTGTGGAGCTGATGAAGCTGGCGGCGCTGGCGGAGGATTTTCCCCCGGAGCCGGACCGGATTCACCTTTCCAATGGGACGCTTTTTCTGGACGGAACCTTTGCGGAGGGAAAGCCGAAAATCGTCCGTAACCGCTTCCCTGTGGCCTACAACCCCAATGCCCCAAAACCTGTTCTCTGGCTGCAATTTCTGGATGGCCTGCTCTACCCGGAGGACATTCCCACCTTGCAGGAATATATCGGCTACTGCCTGATTCCCAGCAATAAGGGACAGCGGATGATGGTGATTAAAGGCAACGGCGGCGAGGGAAAGTCTCAGATCGGCGCTGTGCTGGGAACTTTGTTCGGCTCCAACATGAAGGACGGCAGCATCGGGAAAATATCGGAGAACCGATTTGCCCGTGCCGATTTGGAACATATCCTCCTGTGCGTGGACGACGATATGCGGATGGAAGCCCTGCGCCAGACCAACTATGTGAAATCCATTGTGACTGCCCAGGGTAAGATGGACTTGGAGCGCAAAGGCAAGCAGAGCTATCAGGGATGGATGTGCGCCCGGCTGTTGGCATTCTCCAACGGAGATTTGCAGGCGCTGTTTGACCGCAGCGACGGATTTTACCGCCGCCAGCTGGTGCTGACCACGAAAGAAAAACCAGCTGGCCGTGTGGATGATCCCGACCTTGCGGAGAAGATGAAAGCCGAGGTGGAGGGCATTCTGCTGTGGGCTTTTGAGGGATTGCAGCGTCTGGCCGCTAATAACTTCAAGTTCACCGAAAGTGACCGCACCAGAGGGAACCGGGAGGCAGTCAAACGGGAAAATAACAATGTCTATGATTTTCTGGATTCTGACGGATATGTTCGCCTGAAAGCCGATATGTCCGCCAGTTCCAAAGAGCTGTATGAGGCGTACCAGATTTATTGCACCGAGAACAATCTGCCCGCCCTGAAACCCCGCAGCTTCAGCGAAGCCCTGATTGCCTGCCAGAGCCGCTACAATCTGGAATACTGCAACAATGTGACCAACGCCGCCGGACGGCGGGTGCGTGGTTTTCTGGGGATTGAGGTATTGGTGAGAAATCATATATCAGTGTTTTCCGGTGATTCGATGCGTACGTACGTACCGGAAGATGTGCCGGAGGAATGGCGGCGCTGAACCGTGTACGTACGTACGCTTTGATTGACCGTTGTTCTCCCTTTTATAGCAATTCGGCGGCTATGGCAGTCAGAATCACCGGTCAAATCCCCATGCTAAATCAAGGCAAGTGGGAATCGAAAAGTATTTGACGGTTGGAAGAAATCATTTTGCGAAACCGTGCTTCTCGCTCCGGTGAACCGGGTACATGGAATCATGGGAAAATGCACGGTTTCAAGCCAAGTCACACGGAACGGAAAAGTCGGAAGGTGCGGCTTATGGACAGGACATCACACCGGCAATTCTGAACGGATTTGGTGACAAGGAGATTTTGCACGACACAGCGAAGCGGTTATGCCAGAGGGCATACCGGCTTCGCTTTTTTATCAAGTAAATGTAGGAGGATTTTTGATAATGACGGTACGCAACGAAATTAAGGCACAGATCGTCCGGGCGGGATACACCATGCAGGAGGTAGTTGACCGGCTCCATGAGGAATACGACTGGTCGGACAGCGTTTCCAACCTGTCGGCCAAGCTCCAGCGGGAATCTATCCGCTATAAGGAAGTTGTGGAGCTGGCCGATGTGCTGGGATATGACATCGTCTGGCAGAAACGGAGGGACAGAGCATGAGCAAGCCGCGATATGCCATCCTCCGCTTTGCCAAGTACAAAGGGCCGGAGATCGGGAACATTGAAGCCCACAACGAGCGCACCAAAGAGAAATACGCCAGCAATCCCGATGTGGACATCAGCAGGAGCAAGTATAATTTCCATCTGATCGAGCCGGAGCAAAAATATCGTGCGGAGGCAGAGCGGCAGATCAAAGAAGCCGGTTGCCGTACCCGGTCAGACAGTGTTCGAGTCGTGGAAGCCCTAGTAACTGCCACACCGGAGTTCTTTCAGAGAAAGAAGAAATCTGAAATCAGAGCCTATTTTCAAGAGGCGCTGGCCTTTCTCCAGCAAAACCAAGACCCCAAAACAATCATATCTGCTGTGGTGCATATGGACGAGAAAACGCCCCATATGCACCTTTCTTTTGTCCCGCTGACTGCGGATGGCAGGCTCAGTGCCAAGGAGATCGTGGGAAACAAGAAAAAGCTGACCCAGTGGCAGGACAAGTTCTGGGAACATATGGTGCGGAAATATCCTGACCTGGAGCGTGGGGAAAGCGCCAGCCAGACCGGACGTGACCATATCCCGCCCAGAGTGTTCAAAGAGATGACCCGCTTGACCAAGCAAAAGGCAAAACTGGAGGAACTACTGTCCGGTATCGGAGCCTTTAACGCCAAAAGCAGAGCTACCGAGATTGCAGCTCTACTGGATAAGTATATCCCAGCGGTGGAGCAGATGCACAGCACTATGAAGAAGTATCAGGTGGCATTCACGGAAACCACCGTAGAGAACAAAAAGCTGAAACAGGAGAACGCTCAGCTGGAGCAATCCCTAGAGAAAGCAACCCAAGAAAGCACTTTGAAGCAGCTGGCCGATGCCAAACTGCAACGGGATTATGAGGATGCTGTGGCTGTACTGGATCGTATCCCGAAAGAAGTGCTGGCGGAGTACATGCACAAACCGGACAGACGGAGGATAAATGCCTATGATAGATGAGTGGAACGGCCTTGCCGTTTTGCTGGCAGATATGATTGAAAAATATGCTGGGGAGCTGGACTTGGATGCTTTGCCTGATCCGGTGTTCCCCGAGGATAAAATCACAAACCACGACACAAATAAAAATGTTTACAAAGAAAATGTTGAAACGTCAAAAGCAGCATGATACAATAATCGTGAGAAAAGTGTCCAAACTAATTTTCCAAGGGAAGAAATACTTCCCTTGGAAAATACATAAGGAACTGTTGAGCAGTATAAGCGAGGAAGAACCATGGCAAAAGAAAAGATAAAAGTTTATACCTATACACGAGTGTCTACCGCCATGCAGATTGACGGCTACTCGCTGGATGCCCAGAAATCCCGCATGAAGGCTTTTGCGGAATTCAATGATTATGAGATTGCTCACGAATATGAGGATGCGGGAAAATCGGGTAAATCAATTGAAGGCCGTACACAATTTAACCAGATGATGGAGGACATCAAAACCGGCAAGGATGGTGTTTCCTTTGTTCTGGTATTCAAGCTATCCCGCTTTGGCAGAAATGCGGCAGATGTCCTTTCCACCTTACAGGTCATGCAGGATTTTGGCGTCAACCTGATCTGCGTGGAGGATGGTATTGATTCCTCCAAAGATGCGGGAAAGCTGATGATTTCCGTCCTATCGGCAGTGGCGGAAATTGAGCGTGAAAACATCCGTGTCCAAACCATGGAAGGTCGTATCCAGAAGGCCAGAGAGGGCAAGTGGAACGGCGGCTTTGCCCCCTACGGCTATAAACTGGTGGATGGCAAGCTGGAAATCAACGAGGAGGAAGCTCCGGCGATTCGCACCATCTATGAGCAGTATGTTACAACCGATTCCGGTGCAAATGGGATCGCAAAATATCTTGAAAATCATGGAATCAGCAAAGTCCAGCGCCAAAACGGGAAAAATCCTCTTTTTGATGCCCGCCTGATCCGCATGATTCTGAAAAATCCGGTTTACTGCGGCAAGATTGCCTATGGTAGGCGAAAAACTGAAAAGGTGCATGGAACCAGAAACGAGTACCGTTTAGTAGAACAAGAAAACTTTTTGTTGGTGGATGGCCTGCATGCGGCCATTATCCCGGAGGATGTATGGCAGGCAGCACAGGTCAAGTTGGCTGCTCAAGCCAAGCGATATGAACACGTCAACAAAGGGAAAAACGAATGCACACACCTGTTGTCCGGCATTGTAAAATGTCCCATATGCGGTGTTGGAATGTATGGTAATAAGTGCGTAAAACGGAAAGCAGACGGCAGCAAATACAAGGATTTCTACTACTATGGCTGCAAACATCGCTCTATGACCCGTGGACATAAATGCGATTACAAGAAGCAAATTCGGAAAGAGCTTCTGGACGATGCTGTGGCGGAGGTAATCTGCAAGCTGGTCAGCAATCCCAAATTTGCGGCGATGATGCAGGAAAAGATCAACATGAAAGTCGATACCACGGCGATTGAGCAGGAAATCAGCAACTATGAAAAGCAGCTTCGTCAGGCTTATTCCACCAAATCCAAGCTAATTGAAGAAATCGACTCTCTTGACCCAGATGACCGGCATTACAGCAGGCGGAAATCAGACCTTGATGATCGGCTCTATGGGATGTATGATAAGATTGAAGAATTGGAATCTCTACTGATTGCAGCCAGAGCCAAGAAACAGGCTATTGAGGCAGAAAAGCTGACCGGCGATAATATCTACAAGGTTCTAATCTACTTCGATCAACTCTATGGAAAGATGAACGACAGAGAGAAACGGCAGCTGATTGAGGAACTGATCTCTGAAATTCAGATTTATCCGGAGCGTCAGCCCAATGGACAGTGGCTGAAATCCATTAAGTTCAGACTGCCTATCATAGAGGAAGATATGAATATCAGTTTGGACAATGAACAGCAAGTTGAGTGTGTAGTGAAACTAACTAAAGATGTGAAATGAGAAGGAATTTGTAAAGATGGCCTTGCCTAAATATGATGAGCTGTACAGCCCCTTTCTCACTGTAATTGCAGATGGCCAGGTTCATAATGCAAAGTCTGTTGCATCTGATGCCGCTGCTCTGCTGCACTTGTCAACCGAGGATTTGTCAGAGCAATTACCCAGCCAGCGCCAAACGGTTTTTGTTAATCGGTTGAACTGGGCAAAAACTTATTTGAAGAAAGCGGGCCTTGTGGATTCCCCAAGTCGCGGCAACTATGTGATAACACAAGAGGGCAAACGGCTGTTGGATAGTGGCGTTCCCATCACCAACGAGTACTTGAAAAAGAACTATGCGTCGTTTGCCGCCTTTGTCGGCAACGGAACCCAACTTTCCAGCGCATCCTCCCCAACACAGGAAGATGTGAAAACGCCAGAAGAGCAGATGGATGCCCTGCAACAGACCATAAACGATACGCTTGCCGATGACCTTCTATCCGAAATCATGCGACAGACACCTATTTTCTTTGAGCAGCTTGTCGTTGATTTGATGAAAGCTCTGGACTATGGTGCTGGCTTCAAAACCAAAGCCAGCGGTGACGATGGCATTGACGGCGTCATCCATGAGGATAAACTCGGGTTTAATCTGATTTACATTCAAGCCAAGCGTTGGAACCCAGATATTACGATTGGAAAGCCCGAAATTCAAAGGTTCTTTGGTGCTATGATGGGGCCACCTAGGGTAGAGAAGGGACTATTTATCACAACCGCAAAGTTTTCCAAAGGTGCCAAGGAATACGCCGATGCACAGCATATCATTCTGGTAGATGGAAAACAGCTTACTTCCTTGATGATTGAATATGGTCTTGGCGTTTCCGTACAGAAGGTTTACCAGATAAAGCGCATTGACAGTGACTATTTTACGGATACATTAGGCTGAGAAAAAGGAGTTTTTTCTTACCATGAACCAGGAAATCAGCAGGCGCATATCCTTTCTGGGGTTTGTGATGACCTGCGGCATCGTTCTCTATCACTGCGGCCCTTCCCCGGCTGTTCCGTCTGTTGGGTTGGACCCGGTATGTTTTGATGCCATATCAAACTTCTTCACAAATACCGCGACACTTGCCATGTCCTATTTTTTTGCAGTGACTGGCTATTTGCTGTTTCTGAATTTATCTCTGCGCGGCTGGGCCGGTAAGGTCAAGCGCCGCACTTTTTCGCTGTTGGTTCCCTATCTGGCGTGGCAATGTTTGACTTTTGCGGTCAATCTGCTGCACCATGAGGCCATGACCAAACGTGAATTTCTGAAAACGACCTTTCTTCTTGACCAATGGCCGCCGGATGGCGCACTGTGGTATCTCTATGCGGTCTTTCTGCTGGCATTGCTTGCCCCTGTTATTCTGCTTATTTACGAGCGTGCAGGTCGTTGTCGTGGCTTTTGCCTTACGTTCGCGGCAATTTTGTTTTTCTACTGGTTGCAATCCGCAGATTTTGCCTCGGCTTTCTGCCAATATGGCTATGTCAATAATATTTTGCGGTATATGCCGTCCTATCTTTTGGGCGCTTACTTCGGATTTTATTACACACAGGCATCGGAGATAGATAATCTACGCTTTCTGTTGGCTGCGCTTTTGGCTGCACTTGCCGCCGACGCCGTGTTTTCTGGCTTCTTCTCGCTCATGACGCTGCAAGTGCTTCCGCTGTTCGCGCTGTTCTTATTGCCTACTCCGGAGTTCCTGTGTGACAGAAAAGTCTATCATTTGTCGTTCCTTGTGTACGCTCTGCATCAGCCATTGCTCAAGCACCTCTTGCATCCGATCCGCGATTTGATGTATGTGGTATACCCGGCTTCGCCTGCCGCACTCATCAATGGGCTGGGACGTGTGTTGTATCTGCTTGCTATTTTGTGCCTGGCCCGGGCGCTGCATACCATGCTTTCTCGGTTCTGCCCAAAAGCGCTGGATGTGCTGACCGGCGGACGGAAGTAGTATTTGTTCAAACTCTGTTCCCCGCTTGTTCACGATTTGCCCATATTTATATGTCATACTAAAGTGTAAACGATGCGGCTTTGCTGCGAAAAGGTGGTTTTTGTAAAATGAAAGGCTGGTTTCAGCGCTTTATGTCCGGCCGCTATGGGTTTGACCAGTTCGGCGGGTTTCTGTGCATTGCCTCTCTCATCCTTATTGTGATTGGGGCGTGGGTGTCGCCGATTCTCTACTGGCTGGGGCTGGCGGCCATCATTTACAGCTACTTCCGCATTCTCAGCCGCAACACCCGCAAGCGCTATGCCGAAAATCTCAAATACTTATCCTACCAAAACCGCGTAACGACCTGGCTGGGCAAGTATCAGGTGCGGTTCAAACAGCGCAAGGACTACCACTACTACCGCTGCCCCAAGTGCGGTCAGCGGCTGCGCGTGCCCCGCGGGCGCGGCAAAATCAGCATCACCTGCCCCAAATGCGGCAACCAGTTCATCAAAAAGAGTTGACGCCCGATGTTTGGATATGTTACGATTTATCGCAAGGGGCTGGCAGACGCCGACATAGATCGCTACCAGGCCTATTACTGTGGGCTTTGCCGGGCGCTGGGCCGCCGTTATGGCCGCACCGGACAGCTGGCGCTGAGCTATGACATGGCGTTCGTTGCCATTTTATTGACGGCTCTGTACGACGTCCCTACCGCCTACACGGCGGGCCGCTGCGCACCGCACCCCATCAAACCTCGGCCCCGGGCTGACAATGAGTTTATGGACTACGCCGCCGACATGACCGCCGCGCTGGCGTACTATAACTTTATGGACGATTGGCAAGATGACCACCGCCGTGCCAGCCTGGTCCAGGCGCAAAAGTTGGAGCCGCAACTGCCCGCCCTGCGAGAACGCTGGCCCCGCCAGATGCAGACGATGACCGACGCACTGGACAAGCTGAACGCCCTGGAGAGCGCAGGCAGCCACGACCTGGACGCGCTGTGCAATGCGTTCGGTGCGCTGCTGGGCGATGTTTTCGCCTGCCGCGACGACATCTGGGCCCCGGCGCTGCGGGCCATGGGGCAGGGCCTGGGCGGCTTTATCTATTTGATGGACGCCTATGATGATTTGGAAAAAGACAGCAAAAAAGGACGTTTCAACGCACTGCGTCAGCTGGCAGATGAACTGCCGCCTGCCGCCTATGAGCAGCGCTGCCACGAGCTGCTGACCCAGC
>ERZ780212.1213-NODE-1213-length-21339-cov-3.068549_pt1 | contig 21339 bp, 19 predicted proteins | sample MGYA00511364_ERZ780212 | MGnify/ENA primary metagenome ERZ780212 (study PRJEB29588, sample SAMEA2147991) | human gut metagenome | biome: human gut; feature: human-associated habitat; material: faeces | place: Denmark | collected 2008/2010 ...
GCAGCCGCGACGGGATTGTGGCCATATTGGGCACCGGCTCCAACAGCGGCCTTTATCAGGAAGGTAGAATAACCGGAAATATTCCAGCCGGCGGTTTTATTCTCGGGGACGAGGGCAGCGGAGCGTGGTTTGGCAAGCAGCTGTTGTCGGACTATATAAAGGGGATGCTGCCGGAGGCTCTGTCGAGGGCCTTGGAGGAGGAATGCGGTCCTCTAAGTTACCACGCTGTAGTGGACAGGGTGTACCGCGGAGAGATGCCGTCGCGGTATCTGGCCTCGTTCTCACCGTTCCTGAAGAGGCATGAGGACTATGAGTATGTACGGGGGATGCTGGAGGCTGGGCTCAGGACATTTATGCAGCGCAATGTTCTTCGTTACGGTCGTCCGGATCTTCCGCTTGCGGCCGTAGGTTCGGTAGCGGCTGTGTATGAAGGGATTTTGCGCTCAGTCGCTGCGGAGTTCCGCATAGAGGTGCTGAATGTGGAGGCGAGTGCCGGGGATGGCCTTGTGAGATTTTACCAGAATCAGAATATTCTATGATGATACCGTTGTTGAAAGAGGCTGTTGACGCGTTAAGTGCGTTGCCGTCAATAGGTGAGAAGACCGCGCTGAGGCTGGCGCTTTTTCTGCTGCGCCGTCCTGAAGAGGAGGCAGTGCGGCTGGGCAATGCGCTGATAAGGCTTAGAACGGAAGTCTGTTATTGCCGGATATGCAATATGGTATCGGAAGGGGACGTGTGCCCTATATGCGCAGACTCTCATCGGGATCATTCTATAATATGTGTCGTAGAGAGCGTCAGGGACGTGATGAGCATCGAGGAGACGGGGGAGTATAACGGTGTCTACCATGTGCTGGGCGGGGTCATCTCACCTATGGACGGTGTCGGACCGGATGACCTGCATATCGCTTCTTTGGTGGAGCGCGCCTCATCACCGGATGTCAAGGAGGTTGTCTTAGCCATCAGTCGCGGCATGGAGGGTGAGACCACTTCGTTCTATATCAACCGGCTGCTTTCAGGCAAGGATGTCAGGATATCGACCATAGCACGTGGGGTCGGTTTCGGGGATGAACTGGAATATACCGACTCTTTGACTCTGGGAATGTCTATAAGAAACAGGACGCCGTTGATTAAATAAATTATGTCTTATGAGTTATATAGAGCTTTTTCTTCTGGCCGCAGGTCTTTGCTTTGATACATTCGCTGTATCTCTTACGGGTGGCATCTGTACACGCGGTAGCCTGTGCGTCAGGCAGATACTCAAGATTATACTGTGCTTTGCTTTCTTTCAGGCCGGTCTGTCCTTCGCCGGCTGGCTGCTAGGGTATAGCGTCAGCGACTATATCTCCAAGGTAGACCACTGGGTGGCTTTCGTTCTGCTGGGCTATATCGGTGCGAAGATGATCGTTGAGGGATGTTCCAAGGAGGAAGAGGCGGTGAGCAAGTCCTCGCTGCTCAATCCAAGACAGCTGGTACTGCTGTCAATAGCCACGAGCATAGACGCGGTGGCTGTCGGCATATCGCTAGCCCTTGTCAAGCTGTCGTTTCTGAAAGTCGGGGTATGCACCGGCATGGTGTTCGCCTGCACTGCCTTGGCCTCATTGGCCGGCCTGCTCGGAGGCCGCCGTCTCGGTTCGGGTATCGGCAAGAAATCCGAGATTCTCGGCGGCGTCATCCTTATCGCCATCGGCATCAAGATACTCATCGAGCATCTCACTGCCTGAGTTCCTCCGGAGAGGTCCGGTTAGTGTAGCTTTATCATGGGAATGATTATCGTTGGTATTGTCCGGCCGCGATATTTGACCTCATAGTTTCAGGGAATTGTCTTTCAAATGAAAGCGATGCTGATAAGAAAAAATACGGATATTCGCAGGTAATTTGTATATTTGCAGCCAGTATCAACCTGTAAATAGTTATTGCTTTGAAATTCAGACCTTTCGAGTTTAGAGTCCGATGTAGTTGGTGAGCCTGTTCCCCTCTCCGGGGAAAGTCATGTCATCAATTAACCATAAACTCCGAAAGTTATGATTCAAATATTCTACAAGGACAAAGGAAAGATTTCCATATCCCAATCACTCGTTTTTCTGGATGAGCTCGGAATGGACGATGTAATCTGGATAGATCTCTTTTCTCCGGACGGAGATGAGAAGAGGGCTGTCGAGACATTTTTGGATACGTCTCTGTCCTCCAGGGCACAGGCTGAGGAGATTGAGTCATCGTCCCGTTATTCGGAGACGGAGACTACCATCTCGGTCAATACCAACTTCTTGATTCCCGGACCGGACGAGTATTCAATGGAGGCGGTGTCCTTCATACTATGTGAGGGTATCATAGTCTCAATCAGAAACGTACAGTTGCGCAGCTTCTCGGATATACAGCGGAAGATACAGGTTAACAGCAAGTTGTATCCGACCGGTTATCATGTGCTGGTGGGTATCGTTGAGAACAGGATAGACCTTGATGCCGACATGATTGAGCTTATGTCCAAGGAGATAGACACGTACAGCAAGAAAGTGAGCACCGGAAAGGATGTTAACGAGGAGTTTCTGTTGGATATCAACCAACTGCAGGAAAATACGATGCTTGTGCGCGAGAACGTGGTCGACAAACAGAGGATGATATCCTCGATTATGAAGAGCGACAAGTTCCCCAGAGATATTTTCGCTAAATTAAGTGTTATCAACAAGGATATAGTCTCTCTGCTCAACCATACTAACTTCAGTTTTGAGCGTCTTGACTACCTGCAGAACACAGTTGTCGGTCTGATTAATCTAGAGCAGAACCGTATCATGAAGGTCTTCACGTTCGTGTCCCTGCTGCTGATGCCTCCGACGCTGATAGCCTCGATATACGGCATGAACATCAACTTGCCGATGACAGGCTCCGGCATGTGGGATTTTTTTATTCTGCTTGCCTTGATGATTGTTGCGATATTTATTGTAATTTTGGTCTTCCGAAAACGAAGAATGCTTTAAGATATGAGTGAGATAAAGAAACCCGAGATGTGGCAGGAGGGGCGCAGGAAGATAGACTGGGTAAGAGCCAATATGCCCCTGCTCAACAGGATAGAGGAAAAGTTCAAGAAAGAGAGGCCTTTTGAGGGCTTGACGATAGCGCTTTCCATACATTTGGAGGCAAAGACTGCATATCTGTGCGAGACTCTGGCGGCCGGAGGAGCGCGTATGTATATCACTGGTTCCAATCCGTTGTCCACTCAGGATGATGTGGCGGCGGCTCTTGTGCATGAGGGACTGGAGGTCTTCGCATGGCACGGCTGCAATGAGGATGAGTATATGGCCAATATACGCAAGGTGGTCTCATTCGGTCCCAATGTCATCATCGATGACGGCGGAGATCTGGTTCACATGGTGCATACCGAGTACCCGGAGCTGATACCGGGTATCATAGGCGGCTGTGAGGAGACTACGACCGGTGTGATGCGGCTTCAGGCCATGGATAAGGCCGGAGAGCTGCGCTTCCCGATGGTACTGGTCAATAACGCCAAATGCAAGTACCTCTTCGACAACCGTTATGGTACAGGCCAGTCGGTATGGAACGGTATCAACCGTACGACCAATCTGATAGTAGCCGGCAAGAATGTCGTGGTGGCCGGTTACGGCTGGTGCGGCAAGGGTGTGGCCATGAGGGCAAAGGGACTCGGGGCCTCTGTCATCGTTACAGAGGTGGATCCAGTCAAGGCCATAGAGGCGGTGATGGATGGTTTCAAGGTGTTGCCGATGGACAGGGCCGCTGAGGCAGGCGACATATTCGTGACTGTCACAGGATGCAAGGATGTCATCACTCCAGAGCACTTCATGAAGATGAAGGACGGGGCGATATGCTGCAACGCAGGGCATTTTGACTGCGAGGTGGATGTACACGGCATTAAGGCCATGGCTGTGGAGTCCTGGAAGGCCAGGGAGAATATTATGGGCTACCGCCTGCCTAACGGCCGTGCGGTATTTATACTGGCTGAGGGCCGTCTGGTAAACCTTGCCTCCGGAGACGGGCATCCCGCCGAGATTATGGACATGAGTTTCGCTATACAGGCTCTGAGCGCAAGATATATTGTAAAAAGTAAGGACGGTCTTAGGGATAAGATAGTCAATGTGCCGGAGGAGATAGATTCAGAAGTGGCGCGGATGAAGCTGGAGAGCTGGGGTACCGGTATCGACACTCTGACCCCCGAGCAGGAGGAATATCTCTACGGCGGTCATTAACAGACATTCTGGAAGATTTTAAAAAATTCAAAAAATAAAGAAAGATGCCGAAAGTCAAATTCTACACTGGCATAGACATACCTTTGGAGTTTCACCGTGCGAGGATAGTCCAGAAGGTGAGGCTTCTTCCCATAGACGAGAGATACGGGGCCCTGAAGAAGGGCGGTTTCAATACTTACCGTATGGATTCGGCCGATGTTTATCTGGACATGCTGACAGACAGTGGCACCAACGCAATGAGTGACCTCCAGCTGGCTGCGATGATGAGGGCTGATGACGCCTATGCCGGCAGCGAGTCGTTCAAGCGGCTGGAGAAGGCAGTATTCGACGTGCTGGGCAAGCGTTACGTGGTGCCTGCTCATCAGGGACGTGCCGCCGAGAACGTGATTATGAGGGCGTTCCTGAAGCCTGGTGATGTTGTCCCGATGAACTATCATTTCGGCAGTACGGCCAATCACATCCGCATCAACGGCGGTAAGCACATTGACCTGGTTGCTCCCGATGTGGCTTTCACGTCCGCGTCAGACAACCAGTTCAAAGGCAATATCGACATCGCCCGTCTGGAGGAGTGCATCGCACAGTACGGGGCTGAGCACATACCGTTTATAAGAATGGAAGCCTCTACCAATCTGATTGGCGGCCAGCCTTTCTCGATGGCCAATCTGATGGAGGTGCGCAAGGTGGCTGACCGTTACGGCATCAAGGTGCTGCTGGATGCCTGTCTGCTGGGTGAGAATGCCTGGCTTATCATCCAGCGTGAGCCGGAGTACGCCAGAGCCACTCTTTCCGAGGTGCTTTTGAAGATGTGCTCACTGGCCGATATCGTCTACTTTTCGGCCCGCAAGCTCTCATGCACCAGAGGAGCCGTCATCGCCACTGACAACTATCAGGACAAGTTGAAGATGGATCAGGTGGTGGCCGTATTCGAGGGCTATGTGACTTACGGCGGTATGTCCATGAAGGAGATAGAGGCGATGGCGCAGGGTCTCTATGAGGCGACTGACGAGGACTATATCTGTCAGAATCCTGAGTTCATAAGGTATTTTGTCAACGAGGCTGTAAAGAAAGGCATACCGATGGTGACTCCTCCGGGCGTGCTCGGAGCCCAGATAGACGCCAAGAAGTTCTGTGACCATATTCCTGTGCGCGATCTGCCCGCCAGTTCCCTGGCGGCAGCCATCTACCTATGCTCTGGAATACGCACCATGGACGGCGGCACCTATCAGGACGTGTCGGAGGACGACCCGGATTTTACGGCGGATATGGAACTGGTGCGCATGGCATTTCCACGCAAGGTGCTGACTCTGTCCCAGACCATGTATGCCCTCGACCGCCTGAAATGGCTCTATGACAACAGAACCCTCATCGGAGCCATTCGCTGCCACGATATCCCCGGTATGCAGCGGTGCTTCCGCACCCCGATGGAGCCCGTCGGTGACTGGCCCGAGCGCCTCATCGCCAAGTTCAAGGAGGATTTCGGTGACAGTCTGTAGGCTTCTTGCAGAAAGACGCAAGTTGCTGAAGAAGATGCGTGTTTGTCTATGGCTTTGCGTATATATTGACGCAAATTCAGCTGGATGATGATTCGAACAGGGGACCTTACAGTTGGCGGTATCACATCGACACTGCTGCGTTTTACACTGCCCATGATGCTGGGTTCGCTGATGCAGCAGTGCTACAATATAGCCGATACTCTCATAGTGGGCCGTTGTATAGGTCCGCACGCCCTTGCTGCGGTGGGCTCGGCCTATTCGCTGATGGTTTTTCTGACATCGGTGCTGCTTGGACTTGCCATGGGCAGCGGTACTGTATTCTCCCTGCAGTTCGGTGCAGGAAACTTTCGCGGTCTAAGGCGAAGCATCTACGTCTCGCTGGTGTTGATCGGTTGTGTGACCGCAGTCCTGACAGTCGCGGCATTTCTCCTGATAGATCCGATTCTGCGTCTGCTGCAGGTGCCTTCGGAGATTTATCCAATGCTGCGGATATACCTGCTGATAATCTTCGGAGGCATACCGCTTACCTTTTTATATAATTTCTACGCTGCCCTGCTCCGGGCCGTGGGAGACTCAGTTACACCGCTGTGGTTTCTCGGAATCTCAGTCGTGCTCAATATCGGCCTTGACCTACTATTTATCCTGGTATTTGACATGGGGGTAGGAGGAGCGGCCCTGGCAACGGTAATGGCTCAGGGTGTGTCGGCTATAGGACTGATGCTCTATGTACTCGGGCGCAGACCGGAACTGAGGCTGCGTAAGGAGGATATGCACTTTGACAGGGTGTCCGTAAAGGAGATCGTCTCGTTCTCGTCGCTGACATGCGTACAGCAGTCTGTGATGAATTTCGGAATCTTGATGGTCCAAGGCCTGGTCAACAGTTTTGGAACGGCCGTGATGGCTGCGTTTGCCGCCGCTGTAAAGATAGACTCTTTCGCCTATATGCCGGTACAGGAGTTCGGCAATGCTTTCTCCACCTTCGTGGCGCAGAATTTCGGAGCAGGCAAACATGCCCGCATACGTCTTGGTGTGAGGCGCGCGTTTGTCACATCCGTGCTGTTTTCACTGGCAGTGTCTGTCGCTGTCTTTTTGCTGGCCCGTCCGCTGATGTTGATTTTTGTCAGGGCAGAAGAGATGGAGATCATCCGCATCGGAGTTCAATATCTGCGTATCGAGGGGGCATTCTATTTCGGAATAGGTATCCTGTTTCTTCTTTATGGCTATTACAGGGCCATACGCAGGCCGGGGATGTCAGTCGTGTTGACAGTCCTGTCTCTGGGGACACGGGTCGTCCTGGCTTATGCTTTGGCGGCTATCCCCTCGGTGGGCGTGACGGGTATCTGGTGGTCTATCCCGATAGGCTGGGCACTTGCGGATGCGGTCGGTATTGTATACTATTTCCGTATCAAGCAGTGTCGGCGCGGTGCGGAGCATTGATTAATTTATTAACTTTACAGACTGATATGAAAACGATGAAGAATATAATAATCATAGGCGCCACATCAGGTATAGGCCGGGCAGTGGCTGAGATATATCTGGCTCAGGGACATAGGGTAGGAGTTACCGGCAGGCGTACTGCCCTGCTCGAGGAGTTTGCCTCGGCGGCACCTGCAGGCAGGGTCTTTACAAGGACATTCGACGTGTCGTCAGGAGATGCCGCTGCTCAGCTGGCCGCTCTTGTGGATGAGATGGGCGGAGTGGACATATGTCTTTATTCTTCCGGTTTCGGGCATACAAATACAATTCTGGAACCGTCTCTGGAGTTGGGACAGGTGGATGTCAATGCAAAAGGTTTTGTCAGTTGTGCCGTGTGGCTGTTCAACTACTGGGCGGGGAACGGTCTGAGCGGACAACTAGCCGTAATCTCCTCTGTTGCGTCAATACTGCCTCTCGGAGTGTGTCCGGCGTATTCGGCCACAAAAGAGTTCGATGCCTTTTACACAAAGGCACTCAGACAGTTGGCAGTAATTAGAAAGGCTGATATAAAGTTTACAATAATTAAGCCTGGTTTTGTGGATACAGACTTCATACACGGAAGACATTTCCCCATGACAATACGTAAGGAAAAGGCCGCTGCGAAGATCGTGTGTGCGATAGAACGCAAGAAAAAAACAGCGGTGATAGACGGACGCTGGGCCGCGCTGGGCCTGCTGATGCGTCTTATTCCGTCTCCGCTGTGGAACTGGGGAGGCCGCTTTTTCAGGCCTTACCAGGACATGTTTTAATACCGGACTACAGTTCCTCGAAATCTACGTTTGAGAACTGTCCTCCCTCCTCTCTTTCCCTGGGAGCAAGTCTGTCCTCCTCCGTACGTTCTACGACGGGACATCTCTCCTTTATATAGGCTATGACCTCCTCAAGTCCCTGCGAGAACTTCTCGAAGTCTTCCTTGTACAGGAAAATCTTATGTTTGTCGTATGCGAAGCGTCCGTCCTTTTCGATCCTTCTCTTGCTCTCGGTGATAGTGAGATAGTAATCATTGCCCTTGGTGGCTTTTACGTCGAAAAAGTATGTCCTTTTTCCAGCGCGGACAGGCTTCGAGTACACATCGTCGCCGCTGCGCTCCATGGCAGCTGAGTTATCAATATCCTCTGAATACATTTTTATTAAATTTTACAAAATTTGTTACAAATATAGGGTTTTTTCTCATGTTCAAGTTATATTTGCAAAATGTTTTAAAAATAATGTATGATAAACCGTCGTCTGATAAGGATAAAAGTCTTTAAAGTTCTTTACAGTATGGTAGCTTCCGGCTCTGATTCCCTGGTAGAGGCCGAGAGGGCTCTAAAGTACTCATGTGAAAGGACACTTCATCTCTACTATTTCATACTCAATGCCGCCGTGGCGCTCGGCAATGCCGCGGATGCCCGGATCCAGACCGGCCTTAAAAAGTTCAATCCGACTCCGGAGGAGCGCAACCCCAACCGTAAGTTCGCTGACAACCAAGTATCGGCCTGGCTCAGGCAGAATGAGCGTTTCACGAAATACTGCGAGGATCACGGACTCGTGTGGACTGAGGATCTGGCCTTGGTGATAAGGAAGATACTGACGGCCTTGTCAGAGAAGGACTATTTCAAGGAGTACATGGCCTCGGAGACGCGGTCGATGGCGGAGGACTGTGACCTGTTTGTCAGGATATTCTCCGACCCGGAGCTCTTTGAGGACAATGAGGAACTGGAATCATTTCTCGAGGACCTGTCGTTGTTTTGGATAGATGACCTCGGCTATGTGCTGGGAGTGATAATACGCAATCTGGAGACATTGAAAAAGCGCGGTGATATGCCGTTCCCGGATGTATTCCTGAAGGATGACGACCGGGAGTTCGCCTATGAGCTGCTCAGGGCAGCAGTGACGGGCTATCACAAGTATATGGACATCGTGGTGGCCAATACCAGCAATTGGGATCCCGACCGGGTGGTCATCACTGACCTTACGCTCATAGTGCAGGGAGTGGCCGAGGCCGTGCGGTTCTCCAACATCCCCCTGAAAGTCACGATTAACGAGTACGTGGATATCTCCAAGTTCTACAGTACCGCCAACAGCCGCGTCTTTGTCAACGGCCTTCTGGACAGGATTCTGCGCAAGATGGTGGATACGGGAGAAATCGTAAAGACGGGCCGCGGTCTCATAGAAAGTTAGAAATTCTTACTATATTTGTTTCATATTTCAATTTAAATTAGCGACAAGAAAATGAATCTTATCACATTTTTACTTCAGACGCAGGCCCAGCCTGCCGCTCAGCAGGGCTCTTTCTGGCAGCAGTATTCGTTTATAATACTGATGATTCTCATTTTTGTGGTGATGTATTTCTTCATGGTGAGACCTCAGCAGAAAAAGCAGAAGGAGATAGTCAAATGGAGAGAATCCCTGAAGAAGGGCGACAAGATCGTTACAGTGGGCGGTATCTACGGTACGATAGCCGAGGTGAAGGACACTTTCCTTCTTGTGGAGGTGGACAACAACGTCAAGCTACGTGTTGACAAGACCTCTGTGGTGAAGGACATAACCGACGCTCAGAATAAGTAGTCTATAAGCAGGATGGCTTTGGAAAGCGGGATAAACGGCAGTGACAAGGAAAGCGGATGGAAGGACAGAAAAGAGTGGCTGATGCTGCTGCTTTCTCTCCTTCTGGCTTTTATTGTATGGTTGATACACAGCCTGTCGCTGCAGTATTCCGTTTTTCTGGAGTATAACGTGGAACTCAACTCCACACTTCAGGGCAGGACACGTAGCTCTGTCTCTCAGGACGTTCTTATAGTCAGGGGAAAATCTGACGGTTACTATATACTTAAGCAGAGGATTGGCAGACGCAAGACCCTGCAGGTCTCAGCGTCTCAGGACAATCTGAAGTATCGTGACGGAGATGAGTTCTATGTGCTCAGCGAAAGTATAAAGAGCAACATAGTCGAGGCCCTGGGCGGCAATGTGGACCTGGAGTTTATCGTCACAGACTCACTGGATTTCATTTTCCCGAGGATTGGCAGCAAGAGGGTACCGGTGGTGCCCAACTCCTCGATATCGTTCGAGCCTCAGTATATGTCGGTGGGGGGTATAGCGTTGCGTCCTGACAGTGTGGACATATATGGTGACGCGCGTCTGCTGGAGACAGTTGACTCGGTGTTTACGGAGACCATATATGAGAAAGGGGTTGACGGACCCATTCAGGGGCTTTGCGGCATAGTGCCGATGCGACGTATAAGTTATTCAGAGAACACCGTGTACTACTCCATGAATGTTGTTCGCTATATAGAGGAGTCCTTGATGGTGCCGGTGACAGTTACCGGTGTGCCTGATGATAAGGATATGATAGTCCTCCCGTCGGCTGTCACACTTACGTTCAAGAGGGTGTTCAGTTCACTACGCTACCATCCAGAGGATTTTGTGCTGGCTGTTGACTACGCCGATTTCGTCAGGACTATAGACTCTGAAATGGTTCCCGAACTGGTGTCCAAGCCTGAGGGAGTGATGTCCTGGGAGATCACCCCCCGATACGTGGACTGCATATTGTTGGAGCGGGACAGTGACAGTGCGGCTCTATGAGAAGTACACTCGCAGTGACAGGAGGTATCGGCAGCGGCAAGAGCTATGTGGTACGTATGTTCGCCGCTCTTGGGATTCCAGTCTACGACGCTGACATGAGGACGAAGCGTCTCTACGACGAGGACTCGGGTCTGCGGAACGCGCTGCGGCTTCTTCTGGGAGACGGTCTTATAAGGGATGGTCGTCTGGACAGGCAGTATATGGCCGGCAGGATATTCTCGGACAGAGGCCTGCTTGAGAAAGTGGAGGCTCTGGTTTTTCCTGAGGTCATCAAGGATTTCAGGGCATGGAAAGAGAGTTCGGGACTTGAGGCTCCTTTTGTAATCATGGAGTCGGCTGTATATCTGGAAAAACCTGTGCTTGCAGGTATGGCGGACAAGGTCCTTACGGTCGTGTGTCCGCTGGATATTAGGATAGAAAGGGTGATGACCCGTTCGGCCATGTCCAGAGAGCATGTCCTGGCCCGGATTGCCAATCAGTGGAGCGATGAACGCAGGAAGGCCGCCTCGGATTATGTGATAGTCTCCGATTTCAGACATCCGCTCCTGCCGCAGGTGGAGGATGTGTATATAGGAATGAAGGAAAACAGATAATAGACATTGTTAAAACTAAAAGACATGAAAACAGATTTGCAGAAAATACTGGCAATTACAGGCGAACAGGGCCTGTTTACCTATGTCTCACAGGCCAGGAACGGCATGATTGCCGAGTCCATGCTTACCGGTCGCCGCAGTGTGTTCGGGCCTCACGCCAAGGTGTCTTCTCTATCGGATATCTCTATCTATACTGAGGATGGGGAGACACCACTAAAGGATGTGTTCCTGAAGATGAAGGATCTACTCGGTGAGTCCGATGCCCCGGATGCGAAGTCGGATCCCGGAGATATAAAGGAGTTCTTCGGCAAGGCCCTGCCCGGTTATGATGCTGACCGCTTCTATGTCTCCCATATGAAGAAGGTGCTTACGTGGTACAACCTTTTGAAGAAATACGCTTCTCTGGATTTTGAGGAACCCGCCGGAGATGAGACGCAGCCGGCTGAAAGCGGAGAGGAGCCAAAGGAGGAGAAATAGCCTATGGGTACCGGCGGAAAAAGAGTCCGGGTAGTGACGATGGGATGCTCGAAGAACCGCGTGGACTCCGAGCATCTTCTCAAGCAACTCTCCTCGGCCGGTTATGAAGTGTCTCCTGAGGAGGTCCCTCTGGAGGACGCAGGTGTGGATATACTGATAATCAACACCTGCGGCTTTATTTTGGATGCCAAGGAGGAGTCTGTGCAGGCCATTCTGGAGGCAGTGGATGCAAAGAAGCGCGGAGTGATACGCCGGCTCTATGTCATGGGTTGTCTGTCAGAGAGATACCGGGATGAGCTTCCTGCTGAGATACCCGAGGTGGACGGCTTTTTCGGGGCTTTTTCCATTGAACCTCTCCTGCGGGAACTGTCGGTCACAATGAATCCGGCTCTGGAAGCCAGACGATATCTCACCACTCCCGGACATTATGCCTATCTGAAGATATCCGAGGGTTGTGACCGTCATTGTTCCTACTGTGCTATTCCCGGTATACGCGGACCTCATGTCTCGGTGCCGGAGGAGAAGTTGCTGGACGAGGCCCGCTCCCTTGCGGACAGTGGGGTCAAGGAACTGATAGTCATCGCTCAGGACACAACATTTTATGGTCTGGATCTGTATGGGAAGAGGCGGCTTGGGCATCTTCTGACCTGTCTCAATGATATTTCCGGCATAGAGTGGATAAGACTGCTGTATGCCTATCCGGCGGCATTTCCCCAGGATGTGCTGGAGATCATGGCGTCTTCCCCAAAGATGTGCAGGTATCTGGATATCCCCTTGCAGCATTCGGCGGATCCGGTGCTCAGGGCCATGCGCCGCTCCATAGACGGCAGGCAGACCCGAGCCCTGGTGGAGAAGTTCCGAAAGGAGGTTCCCGGCATCGTGCTCAGGACCACCATGATGGTGGGGCATCCCGGCGAAGGTGAGAAAGAGTTCGAGGATCTGCTGTCATTTGTGCAGGAGTACCGTTTCGAGCGGCTCGGGGCTTTTGCCTATTCCGAGGAGGAGGGCACCTGGGGGGCACAGAATTTGAAAGATGCAGTACCGGAATCCGTCAAGCAGGAGAGGCTGGATGAACTGATGGAACTGCAGGCGGATATCTCGCTGAGGTACAATGAGAGCCGTATCGGAAGCGTGGAGAGGGTGCTGGTGGATTCTGTATCTGTTGAGGACGGGACTTTCACCGGCAGGACATCCCGGGAGAGTCCGGAGGTGGACGGAGAGGTGATAGTGCCGTATAGCGGTTCTGCTCTGTCTCCAGGTGATATTGTGGAAGTAAGGATTACAGGAGCAGACGAATATGACCTCAGCGGAGAGTTGCTGAAGTGATAAATCTAATCTGTGAGATATGATGAGAAAATATGTGTTTTCGACGATATTCTCAGTGCTGGCGGTAGTGGCGTGCGCCCCTCTTACATATACTCTGCCTGTAGAGAAGAGAGTTCAGTCTGCTGAGAATGTTGATTTTGCTGGAGCGTTGCCTGGTGTTGTCGCTCTTCTTCAGAACGATGGGACTGATTCTGTGTTGATATCAGCTCTGGCCTGCGGCATAGCCGAGGGACTGGAGGTGGATCTGGGACTTGATTCCGGCTCTGTGCCTGTCTTTATAATGAAAGCTGGAGATGTTGATTTCAGGGACAGTGCTCACAAGAAGTACCTTCATGATTATACAGGTGTTGATTTACTGATAGTTGCGGACTCGCTGCGTATTGGTGAGTTCTCCGTTTCACATGTGCCGGAGCAGGCATATGTTCATAATCAGTTTCTGAAACAGACGCAGGTACACCTGCCATATTCGATAAAGGTGCTTGTGTTTGATGTGGACTCTCTCTTGCCTGTGGCCGATCTCAGCGAGTCGGATAATTTTGAATGGACGCTTATGGCCGAGTCCGAGATACCTGACCTCAGGGCAATAGAGAAAGTCAACAGTGAGCTGGAAGGATATTTCAGTACTATCGGTGTGACGATGGCTTCCGGACTTACGCCTCGCTGGGAGACAGTGAATGTCTCTCTCTATGTATACGACAATGATCAGTGGACTGAGGCATGCCGGTTGGCCTATCTTTTCGAATGGGAGAAAGCCATGGATATATGGATGGAATATGCGGCCAGTCCGGATACACGAAAAGCCGCCTGTGCCGCTTATAATATCTCCGTGGCGTGCGGTATTCTGGGAATGAATGATGTGGCTGAAGAGTGGCGGGTACGTTCGGAGGAACTGTTTAACCTTAATAGATAAAGTGATTATGATGCTGTCCATGACCGGATACGGCAAGTCCGAAGTTACGTCCGGCAACAAGAAATATACGGTTGAGATACGCTCGCTGAACGGTAAGAGCAGCGATATCTCTGTAAAGTCCCAGTTCCTGCCAAAAGACAAGGAACTGGAGTACAGGCAATATCTTACGCGTCGTCTTGTACGCGGCAATATCGATGTCTTTCTGACATCCGAGACCGTGACCGGATCCGAAGCCCACAGGATAGACGGGGAAGTGTTCAAGGATTATTTCCGTCAGATGTCCGATATAGTGTCTTCTTTGGAATTGGACTGCAGGGAGGACTATATGGTATCCGTTTTGGTATCATCCGTGCTCCGTATGCCTGATGTGGTGTCTGCTGACAAGGATGAGATGACCCAGGAGGAGACAGCTGCATTGGACAAGGCTATGGAGGAGGCTGTGGATGCCCTGATTGCTTTCCGGACCCGCGAAGGCGCGGTACTCAGGACTGACCTGCTGACCCGCGTGGGCAATATTGAGCGTATCTTGTCAGAGGCTGAGGTCTTTGAGGCCGAGAGGGTACCGCTCATCCGTCAGAGAATACTCTCACGTATGGAGGAACTGTCCCTGACTCCTGACCATGACCGCCTGGAACAGGAGATGATATTCTATCTGGAAAAGCTGGATGTCAACGAGGAGAAGGTACGCCTCAGGCAGCATTGCCGCTATTTCCGTGATACTATGGACGTGGAAGAGTGTCCGGGCAAGAAACTGGGATTCATAGCGCAGGAGATGGGCCGTGAGATCAATACCCTCGGCTCCAAGTCCAATCATGCAGGTATGCAGGCCTGCGTGGTGCGGATGAAGGACGAGCTCGAGAAGATAAAGGAGCAAGTGCTCAACATTCTATAACCAACCACTAACCATTTCAATCCTATGAGACGTTTTATAATCACTGCAATGCTGGCCGTCCTTCCCGTCCTGGCCTATGCCGATGCCGAGGAGGCCCGTCTGCTCCGCTTCCCTTCAGTGGGAGGGAATCAGATTGCGTTCACCTATGCCGGTGATCTTTACACTGTCCCTATAGAAGGCGGTACGGCCGTAAGGCTTACCTCTGACGTAGGATACGAGATATTCTCAAGGTTCTCTCCGGACGGTAAGACGATAGCCTTTACCGCCCAGTACGACGGCAACACCGAGGTATATACCATGCCCGCACAGGGAGGTGTACCTAAGAGAATCACCTATACAGCCACTGTTGACCGGGACAACATCGGAGACCGCGTAGGTCCCAACAACATCGTAATGGGCTGGACTCCCGACGGCAAGAACATAATCTACCGCACGCGGTGGTATGCCTTCTCGTCTCTCAGGGGACTGCTGTTCACAGTGCCTGCCGAAGGCGGTGAGCCGGTGCAGATTCCTACCACGGAAGGCAGCTTCTGCTCCTATTCCCCCGACGGTTCCAAGCTGGCCATGAACCGTATGTACCGTGAGTTCCGTACATGGAAATACTACAGGGGCGGTCAGGCCGATGACATCTGGATCAATACCGTAGGTACCACGCAGCTGGAGAACATCACCGACAACGATGCCCAGGACATATTCCCGATGTGGATAGGGGACAAGATTTACTTCCTCTCCGACAGGGACCGGATCATGAACCTCTTCTGCTACGATACGGCAACAAAGCAGACCAGGAAGGTGACCGACTTCACCGAGTACGACTGCAAGTTCCCTTCATTCTCCCAGGACTGGATTGTCTTCGAGAACGGAGGCTACATCTACAAATATTCCGTAAAGGACGGCAGCTGCTCCAAAGTACCTGTCTATCTCAATGACGAGGGAATCCTCGCCCGCGACGAGGTCAAGACATGGGACGGCTCCCGGAACAACCGGGCCTCATTCTCCCTTTCGCCTGACGGCAGCCGCGTGCTGACTACTTTCAGAGGCGATGTGTTCTCTGTTCCTGCAGCTAAAGGTGCTGTCTACAACTTTACCCGCACCCCTGGCGCACATGACCGCGACGCCGTGTGGTCTCCAGACGGACAGTGGATTGCATGGCTTTCCGACGAGAGCGGGGAATACCAGGTATACGTCATGCCCTACAATGACCCTGACGGCAAGATCTGCCTGACCTCATTCGAGAGCGGATATCCTTCCTCACTGACCTGGACTCCCGACTCGAAGAAACTTTATCTGACTACAGAGAAAAAACAGCTCCTTTCAGTTGACATCGCAACCAAGGAAGTACGGACCGTATTTGAAGGCCGCTGGGGCGGAGTCCGCGGATTCGACTTCTCGTATGACGGAAACTGGCTCGCATACGGTACCGGAACCGAATCCGGAGCGTCAGTTATATATCTGATGAATCTTGCTACGGGAGAGAGTACCCCTGTCACTTCGTCATGGTACAATTCTTCATCGCCCATGTTCTCCGAGGACGGCAAGTACCTGTTCTTCACATCCGCAAGGGATCTCAATGCCATTTATTCATCTGTAGAATGGAATGCGGCATATTCCCTCGGAAGTTACCTCTTCGCCCTGCCACTGACCAAGGATGCCGGGGATCCGACCGTGATAAAGGGCGACGAGTATGTCCCCGCTGCACCTGAGGCGGATAAGGAGCCTGCGGCAGTAAAGAAAGGCAAGAAAGGTGCTGCTAAGGAAACCGCTGCAGCAGAGCCGATGAAAGTGGATTTTGACGGCATAGTGGAGAGGGCTGTCGCTCTTCCTGTGGAAGGCGGCTATGCCCGTCCCCTCGCTGCTTATGACGGAGCATTGTATTACAGGTCTTCTGACGGTGTCAAGAAACTCAGTCTGTCGGACCTCAAGACTGTTGATGTGACCAAATACGGTGTACTGGCGATGACTCAGGACCATTCCAAGGCCCTCGTTTCGGATAAAGGCAAATATTATGTGGTGTCCACTTCCGGATTTAAGGCCGACAAGCAGGTGCCTATGAGCGACATCCGCCTGACCGTGGATTATCATAAGGAATGGAGGCAGATCTACGATGAGACCTGGAGGGTATACCGCGACTATTTCTATGTAGAGAACATGGTAGGCCGCGACTGGAACGCCATTCACGACAAATATGCCGTGATGCTGCCGTACGTGCAGTACCGTCAGGACCTGACATATCTGATCGGAGAGATGATATCCGAGCTCAATACCGGACACTGCTATGTGACTACCGGCGAGACACCTGCGGCAGAGAAACTGCCCATCGGCCTGCTCGGAGCCCGCATTGCAAAGGATGAGACCGGATATTTCCGTATCAACAAGATATTTGAGAGCGTAACCTGGGGAGACGAGCGCCGTTCGCCCCTCGGAGAGCCCGGCCTGGGTGTGAAGGAGGGTGACTATATCCTCGCTGTCAACGGAATCCCCGCATCGGAGCTGGGTACCATCTATGAGGCCCTCGTCGGACGCGTCGGTGTGACAACGGCCCTTCTGGTCAATTCGTCAGCATCAGAGGAAGGTGCCCGCACCATCTATGTGGATCCTATCGCAGACGAGACCCAGCTGGCATACTATGACTGGGTACAGAACAATATCCGCAAGGTCGAGGAGATGTCCGACGGCCAGATAGGCTACATCCACATTCCGGACATGAGCGTGGCAGGACTGGATGAGTTCACCCGCCTGTTCTACTCGCAGCTGGACAAGAAGGCCCTGATCATAGATGACCGTATGAACGGCGGCGGAAATGTGTCGCCTATGATACTGGAGCGTCTGCAGAGGGAGGTATACCGCATGAACATGTACCGCAACGGCAGCGAGCAGCTGGCCACCATACCTGAGTCCGCACATTACGGACCCAAGGTCTGCCTGATCGACAAGTACTCCTCTTCCGACGGTGACCTCTTCCCCTACGGATTCCGCCAGCTCGGTATCGGTAAGCTGATCGGTATGAGGACATGGGGCGGTATCGTCGGCATCTCCGGCTCGCGCCCCTATCTCGACGGCCAGGATGTCCGCACCCCGTTCTTCACCTCTTACTCCACCGACGGTGACTGGATTATCGAGAATCACGGAGTGGATCCCGACATCGAGTGCGACCTCAATCCATTCGAGGACTATCTCGGCAACGACGCCCAGCTCAACAAGGCCGTAGAGGTTCTCCTCCAGGAACTCCAGAACTGGAAACCCCTGCCCGGAGTGCCTGAGGCACCTGTAAGGTAGGTGTCCGACCGTAGAATATATCAATGCCCCGGATGTCGCGAGTGTCCGGGGCTTTTTTTCGACTCATGTAGTGCGTTTGTGGACGTTATAGGGGAGACCAGGGGAGGTGGGCGATGACGCGGTTGCGGTAGACGAGGTAGGCTCCGTCGGGGGCGTTGTTGACGGAGGGCCAGTCTCCGCAGAGAACATATATGTCGTTTAGCATGGCTTTGGTTATGCTGTCGGCACTTTCAGCAACTTTATCCTGATAAAAATCAAATATATCGCTGTCACCTTCTTTAAGGGCTATCAACGGCGGCGGAAGTTCCGTATCAGCATGGCTGTATGTCGTAATGAAGTCCAAGGTGGAAGCGATACACGCAGAACAGTCCGGAACACTGACGAATATGATTATCGGCTCTCTGTTGTCAGTGTCCACGGAAAAAAAGTCGGAGGAGAAGTCCGGATATTGTTCTGATGTGCTGTCGCTTTCGGCAAAAGCCTTTTCGTAGTCAATGTTTAGAAAGGATTCGAGAGTCTTGACGGCCGATGAATCTGTCAATTCAGGGGTGGAAGTGCTGGAGTTATCCTGACTTCCTCTGTTTCCGCATGACATAATTGCCAATGAGGCAATAGTGATTAATAAAAGTCTTTTCATCTCAACAGGTATTTATAGAAGACGTTCTCACCTTCACGGTCTGTGCCGAAAGCATATATGTAACGGCCGTCGTTACTCAGTGACATGGACTTGACATAATGGTCGATATAGTATGAGGCAATAAAGTTGCCGTCCCAGTCGAACTTAAGAATCCATGATTTGAGATGCGAGGAGTCAAAATCGTTTTTATAAGACAGAAGATTGCCATTAAAACTTACGTAAAAATAGCTTTCATCATGGCAGAACGACGAGTAGGCTGCAGGTATGGTGTTGAGAAAGACAACATCTCCGTCGTCTTCAATCAGATATTTCTGAGACGGCATCTCCGGACCGAGGATTTTTTTCAGCAGATTGAATTTGAGGTCATATATCTCCAGTGTCGGTTCATGGGTGTTGACGAATACAATTCTGTCATTGATGTGAGAAATAAAAAAAGTAGAATAAGAGACGTTGAATGTATCATATTCGTAACTTGAGGAGTCTTCATACACGTAATTGCTGTCTGTGATGATAAATCTGGGGCCGTCATTGTCGATTCCGTATTCTTTGTTGATGAAGCAGTAAGGGTTTAAGGCCAGCAGTCTGCCTTTATAGGGTAGTTTATATTGCGACAATACAGACAGGGGTCTGAGTTCCGGTTTATATGAATCGTCATAAACTGCATCGTGAATAGGAATAACAGCAATTCTGTCTTTTTGGAAATCTTCGACAGTTATAGTGTCATTGTTGAAAAAGAAATTGACATCAAGCATCTCTCCTGGGCCGTTGCCGCGACGTAAGAAATTCTTCAGCAGACGGTTTTCATTTAGATTATACAATCCTAAAAACCATTCCGAATTTTTGTTGCATACCACGGCAATGCTGTCTTCGCAGATGTAAATCTTTTGTGCGTAAATAGGTATATTGAAGTTGAGGTCTTCAGAAATCAGCGTGTTTGCTGTGTCCTTTACTGTATGGTCCAATGTCATGACAGGAACATTACCGGTGTTCTGCTCTGAGCAGGACACCGATAATGCAACAGCCACGGCGGCAAGACCTATAGCGAGAGACTTTTTGTTGATTTTTGTTTTCATGTTGTTTTAGTTTTAAGAATTGCACATCAAAGTTAATTAAAAACAAAAACAAAAACAAAAACAAAAAAATCTGCGGGATTTCGGAGAACATTGTATCTTTGTCAGCAGTAAAAATATCAGTAAGGATGGAAGACTCAAACAAGCAGCAGAACGCGGCTGAGACAGCCGTGCAGAAGAATTTCCTGGAAGAGATTATCGAGAATGACCTGGCTTCGGGCAGGGTGGAGTCGGTGATGACCCGCTTTCCGCCGGAGCCGAACGGTTATCTGCATATAGGCCATGCCAAGAGCATCTGCCTCAATTTCGGCCTGGCCCGCAAGTACGGCGGACGTACCAATCTCCGCTTCGACGACACCAACCCCGTGAAGGAGGACACCGAGTACGTGGACTCCATCAAGGAGGACATCAAGTGGCTCGGCTTCGACTGGGCCGGTGAATACTACGCCTCCGACTATTTCCAGCAGCTATATGACTGGGCCGTGGTGCTGATAAAGAAGGGACTGGCCTACGTGGACGACCAGACCCAGGAGGAGATCCGGCAGAACAGGGGCACGGTGCAGCAGCCCGGAGTGGACAGTCCTTGGAGGAACCGCAGCGTGGAGGAGAACCTGGACCTGTTCGAGCGGATGAAGAACGGGGAGTTTCCCGACGGATCCAAGGTGCTCAGGGCCAAGATAGACATGGCCCATCCGAACATGATGTTCCGCGACCCTCTGATGTACCGCATCATCCATGCTCATCACCACCGTACCGGAGACAAGTGGTGCATCTACCCGATGTACGACTACGCCCACGGGCAGTGCGACTCGATAGAGCACATCACCCATTCGATATGCACCTTGGAGTTCGACGTACACCGTCCCCTCTACGACTGGTTCATCGAGCAGTTGGGCATTTTCCCCTCGCATCAGTATGAGTTCGCCCGCCTGAACCTCACCTATACGATGATGTCCAAGCGCCGTCTTCTGAAGCTCGTGCAGGAGGGCGCCGTGATGGGCTGGGACGACCCCCGCATGCCGACCATCTGCGCCCTGCGCCGCAAGGGTTACACCCCGGCTTCGGTGCGCAACTTCGCCGAAATGGTCGGCGTGGCCAAGCGCGACAACGTGATCGACCTGGGCAAGCTGGAGTTCTGCGTGCGCGAAGACCTGAACAAGGTCGCCGAACGCCGCATGGCGGTACTCAACCCGCTGAAAGTCGTCATCACCAACTACCCCGAAGGCAAAACCGAGCTTTTCACGGCAATCAATAATCCCGAAGACGAAAGCGCCGGCACGCGCCAGGTGCCTTTCTCGCGCGAGATCTATATCGAACGCGACGACTTCATGGAGGTCCCGCCCAAGAAATACTACCGCCTGAGTCCCGGTACGGAGGTGCGCCTGCGCTACTCCTACCTGATCCGATG
>ERZ780212.1219-NODE-1219-length-21293-cov-2.830351_pt1 | contig 21293 bp, 24 predicted proteins | sample MGYA00511364_ERZ780212 | MGnify/ENA primary metagenome ERZ780212 (study PRJEB29588, sample SAMEA2147991) | human gut metagenome | biome: human gut; feature: human-associated habitat; material: faeces | place: Denmark | collected 2008/2010 ...
GGGGCGACCTTCCGCCGCTGGCGGATTCCCTCATCGACGGCGTGCTGCGCCAGGGGCATAAAATGCTGCTGGCCGGCCCGAGCAAGGCAGGCAAGAGCTTTGCCCTGATTGAGCTGTGCATCTGCATTGCCGAGGGCAAGCCCTGGCTGGGACGGTTCGGCTGCACCCAGGGCAAGGTGCTGTACATCAACCTGGAACTCGACCGCCCCAGCTGCCTGCACCGCTTCAAGGATGTGTACGCGGCACTGGGCTATGCCCCGGACAACGTAGGCCGCATCGATGTGTGGAACCTGCGCGGCGCGTCGGTGCCGATGGACAAGCTGGCCCCGCGGCTCATCCGCCGGGCCGCCAAGAAGGGCTACATTGCGGTGGTGCTGGACCCGATTTATAAAGTCATCACCGGCGACGAGAACAGCGCGGATCAAATGGCGAAATTCTGCAATCAGTTCGATTTGGTCTGCCGTGAGCTGGGCTGCGCTGTCATCTACTGCCACCACCACAGCAAGGGCGCCCAGGGCGGCAAGCGCAGCATGGACCGCGCCAGTGGTTCCGGCGTGTTTGCCCGCGACCCTGACGCTATGCTGGACATGACCGAACTGACCCCGACCGATGCCATCCGCGACCAGCTGAAGAACAAAGCCGCCTGCGCGGCCTGTACGGCCCTGCTGGACGCCCGCGGCCACGCCGACAGTTACAGCCAGGACGACGCTTGCAGCCGTGCCAGGATGCTGGCGATCGCCAAGGAGCAGCTGGGCCTGGCCGACCTGCGTGCGTTGGATGCTGACATTGCCGCCCGCCAAAAGCGTGCCGCGGGGATGACGGCCTGGCGCATTGAGGGCACGCTGCGTGAGTTTGCCCGGTTCGACCCAGTGAATCTGTGGTTCGACTACCCTGTCCACAAGCTGGACAGCGGCCTGCTGGAGGACTTGCAGCCCGAGAGCAGCTACCAGACCCTGGGTGCCCGGGGCGCGGCCAAGCGCTGGGGCAACAAGGAAAAAGTCACCAAGGACAAGAGCGCCGAGCTGCATAACGCCTTTGAAGCCTGCACGATGGACGGCAAGGTCACGATCTACACCATGGCCGAGTACATGAACCTGCGCCCCGCCACCGTGAAGAAGCGGCTGAAAGCGGACGGCGGCTTCTGGCTGGACGATGAGGTCGTCGGCATCAAGGAGCCGGGCAGCAGCGGATGATATACAGTACGTATTTTTGCGTGATACATACTGTATAATTTTTGCAAAATAGCGGCTATCATGCAATGTGTGCAAGACGTCGATTTTTGCAAAATAGCCGCTATGCCCGCTATTTTTGGCAAGCAAAATAGCCTTATATATAAGCAAAAACAACGCATTGTGTTGGGGTGTCCCAAAGTATGGGGGCCTAAAGCGCCCCATACGTTTGGGCAGCCCTCCCCAACACGTTGGCTGAAACGGAAGGAGAAAAACGATGCAATTTTTTATGCCGATGCGCCCGCCTACGGTCACGCACCACGATAAACAGCTCCATGCCTTCATGCGGGGCGGCAAGCCCTGCGCCGTGCTGCACGACACGCCGGAACTGAAGGACGCCCGCGCCAAGCTGCACGCCGCCCTGGCACCCCACGCACCGCCTACCCCGATGCAGGGCGCGGTGCAGCTGGTGGTGAAGTGGCTGTTCCCTGCCGAGGGCCGCCCCAATGGCAGTTGGAAAACCACCAAGCCCGACACCGACAACCTGGAAAAGGCTCTGAAGGACGAGATGACCCGGCTGCACTTCTGGCGTGACGACGCGCAGGTATGCAGCGAGGTGGCCGAAAAGTTTTGGGCCGACACGCCGGGCATTTACGTGGAGGTGAGGGAGCTGTGAAATGTATGTACGGCCAGCGCAAGCGGGCCCTGCCCTCGGATGTGCGGGCCGCTGCCATCCAGGTGGCGCATGAGATCATGGCGCAGCAGTGCGAGCAGGTCGTGCGCCGCAGCTGGAATGAGATGCTCGTGGCCATGCACCAGGCCGGGCTTTCGCCACGGACCATCCGCCGGGTGACCGAGAAACTGGACAATGTAGTGCTGCCCTATGTGGACGACCTGCGCAACCCGGACGGCGGCCTGAAAAACGCCGGCAACGCCCAGCACGTCCGCGATGGCGACATCTGGGTGCAAGAGTATCTGACGGGGCATGGCATTCCGTGCTATGAGATTGGGGAGGTGGAAACGTGAGCGTGATTTTAACCATCCTCGGCGATATTGTGCTAGGCTGCATGTTCGCCGGGTTCTACGCGCTGGGTGTCTCAGCCGGCAAAGCTGCCACTCGGCAGGAGAAGGCGGACCACATCAGCATGGAGCACAGGCATGGAGGTGAGGGAGATTGAGCAGCCCACGATACGACTGGTGGCCCTATGTAAAGGGCATGATTCGCCGCTACCCGGAGCTGTGTGCTCGGCAGGAAGAACTGCGCCGCACAAAGATGTCCCCGAATCTGACCGGGATGCCTGGGGCCCACGGCCAGACCAGTGATCCTGTAGCCGATGCCGCCCTGCGGGAACTACCGGAGATCAACCGCCGGGAACTGGAAGCCGTACGACAAGCCATTGAGGAGACACGCACCCTACCAAACGGCGAGGAGCGACTGGAGATGGTCAGGCTGGTTTTCTGGAAGAAGACGCATACATTGGAAGGGGCGGCGATGAAATGCCATGTGAGTTATGTTACAGCGCGACGGTGGCATGGAGAATTTATAAAGGATGTAGCAAGAGCATTTGGCCTTCTACAAAAAGTTGAGAGCCATTGACAGCTTTGGAAAATTGATGTAAAATGCAACTAAGAAATAGTTGCATTTTATTTTGCGAAAGTGTGGTGCTGTGATGGCGAGCAAAGATAAATTGTTAGAAAAGCTATTCAAGAAGCCCCTGCCTAAAAATTTCACAATGCCAGAGCTGGAGACATTGATGAAAAAATGTAATTGCACTGTGGATAGCGGAGGACGAGGCTCGAGCGTAGCCTTTTTCCACCAACCGACTGGTCGTACACTTCAGTTCGACGGTCCTCACCCTGGAAAAGAGTTATATTTATACCAGATAAAAATGGTAAAGGCGTTTTTAGAGGAGGTTGGCGAAGCGTAAAACGCATCACTTGAACTGTATTTAAGAATAGGAGGATTTGGCGATGGCAAAGCTTTTGGAATATCGTGGATACCATGCCAAAGTTGAGTACGATCCAGAGGATAATTTACTAGTTGGAAAAATTCTCGGAATTTCGGACTCACTATATTTTCATGCAAAAGATACCACAGATATTATTGTGGAATTTCACAATAGCGTTGACAATTATTTGGAAGTCTGTGCAAGATTTGGAAAAAAGCCGGACAAGGAATACAGCGGAACATTTAATGTAAGAGTAAGCTCTGAACTACATAAACGAGCTTCTGTCCGTGCCCAGGAAGATAATACAACACTGAATAAAGTGGTCGAAAAAGCGCTTGAGGCATACCTTGCTACAGAAACAGTACTTATAAATCGTTTTGCAAATTGGATGGAGGTTTTTACAGAATCGGTAAAAATGCTATCAGTGCCTATTTCAATTACAGCAAAATCAACTGCCATTAGTACCTCAACTGTAACAAAAGCATACCCAACAAAACAACCAACGCTCATTCCATTCCCAGCAAACAGTTACAACTCACGTAGAAAAATTGTACAACAATAAGGGGGAGATACAGATTATGTTAAGAGAATTACTGGGGGATACATATCGTGTTGGGCTTGCGCATATAGAACTAAATGATTTAAAAGAACCCCCGGAAGACGTCCAAACGGCAGAACTAACTTTCAAAGATCAAATTGATTGGAAAGCACTTCCAGACCGATTAAGAATTGAATGCTCAAGAAGTTTTTCTTTTGAACCTGAATGCAATTTTAGATTACAGATTACATTTTTCGTAGAGCACTTTTTGAAAGAAAATGGGACGCTTGATAAACTAACGGGTGAAGAAATTGAAAAAGAAATAAGTAGTGACTTGGATTTTTATTTGCAAAGCTCTCAAGGATTTGCGGCAAGGCTTTCTATGCTGGCAGCTCAAATCACATCCACATTTGGGGGAACGCCAGCAATAACGCCGCCAATCTTCCCATTTGAGCAAAAATGATCCCTAAAAGCCAAAAAATCATGCTATAATACTATCATCAGAAGCCGTAAGGAACGGGAAACCGCCTTGCGGCTTTTGTGTTGCGCATAGCATTTCCTTCTCAAAACAGCGGCACGGGTGCTGCACTGCTGCATCAGTGCGGGCCGCGAGAAGCACCCACTGCCCGGTGAGAACCCGGGCTATTTTTATGCCGCCACCCATCTGCATGAGGGTGGGCGCGGCACTGACCCACCCCAGCTGTGCCGGAGAGAATCACACATCCTTTATTCTTGTCTCTGTCTGCGCGTTGCCGGGGTGGGTTTATTATAGGACTATGAGAGACTTTGCAAAAGCATTTTATAAAAGCAGGGCCTGGCAGAATTGCCGCGATGGGTACGCCGCCAGCGTGGGCGGATTGTGTGAAGACTGCCTGGATAAGGGGCTGTATCGGCCCGGGGAGATTGTGCATCACATGGTCGAGCTGACGCCGGACAACATCAACGATCCGGCGGTCTCGCTGTCATGGTCCAACCTGAGGCTGCTGTGCCGTGACTGTCACGCAAAGCGCCACGGCGCGCGGCGTAGATACCGTGTGGACCCGGCGGGGCGAGTGACGTCGAGGTGGTGACCTCCCCCCGGTCGAAAAAACGAGCGGAGGTGTGGTAGACCGGGCCCCAAAGTTAGGAAAAGCACTGAAAAGAGTGTAAAGGGGGTGTTGTTGTGGGGAGAAAAGCAAAAACTACGCTGATCAAGGAAGAGTATGACAGGATCATGGCGCACTACGCCGACCTGCCTAAAAATCAGATGGCGATTGTGGAGCCGCTGGTCCAGAACGCGGCGTTTATGAAAATCACACTCGACGATCTGCAGAAATCCATCAACGCTGACGGGTGCAGCGAGGAGTACATGAACGGCGCGAACCAGTACGGCAAAAAAGCCAGCGCCGATCTGCAAGCCTACAACAGCCTCATCAAGAACTACAACACCGTGACCGAGCGCCTGGGCAAGCTGCTGCCCCCGGAAAAGCGTGAGAGCAGACTGGAGCAGCTGGCCCGTGAATAACTACATCTACGAGTATTACCAGAAAATCACGGACGGCACCATCATCGTGGGCCGCTGGATCAAGGTCTGGTACAAGTATGTGGTGGACGGCCTGGAAAAAGGGCTGTTTCACTTTGATCCTAAAAAAGCGCAGAAAGCAATCCGCTTTGTGGAAAATTTCTGCCGACACCATGAGGGTGCGCTGGCTCCCCAGCTGATCGTGCTGGAGCTATGGCAAAAAGCGCTTTTGTCGGTGCTGTTCGGTGTGATGGATGACACAGATCACCGTCAATTCCGCGAGGTCGTCGTCATCATCGCCCGCAAAAACGGAAAGACGCTGCTGGCCGCTGCCATTGCTGCCTATTGCAGTTTTTTGGATGGAGAGTACGGCGGGCGCATCTACTTTGCCGCGCCTAAGCTGGAGCAGGCGGGACTTTGCTACGACGCCTATTATCAGATGCTCAGCAAGGATCCAGAACTGAGCCAGCTGAGCAAGAAACGGCGCACAGACATCTACATCGCGAACAGCAACACGAGCGCCAAGCCGCTGGCGTTTTCCGCTAAAAAGTCGGATGGCCTCAACGTCAGCCTGTGCGTGGCCGATGAGGTCGCCAGCTGGCCCGGTGATGCTGGGCTGAAATTCTACGAGGTCATCAAGTCGAGTTTTGGCGCGCGCACACAGCCCATGCTGCTGGCAATCAGCACGGCGGGCTATGTGAACGAGGGCATCTATGATGAACTGATAAAGCGTGCGACCCGCTTTTTGCTGGGTGATTCCAAAGAAACGCGCCTTGCGCCGTTTCTGTACATGATCGACGATCCTGCCAAGTGGAGCGATATTAACGAATTGGCTAAAGCCAACCCCAATCTGGGCGTGAGTATCAGCGTCAGCTACCTGCTGGAGGAGATCGCCATTGCTGAGGGCAGTTTGTCCAAGCGGGCCGAGTTTTTAACAAAATACTGCAACATCAAGCAAAATTCCAGCCTTGCCTGGCTGGCCTCCGACGTTGTGGAACGCGCCTGCGGCACGCACATCGACCCGGCTGACTTCAAGAACTGCTACTGCGTGGGCGGCATTGACCTGAGCCGCACGACCGACTTGACTGCCTGTGTGGCAATCATTGAGAAAAAGGCCAAGTTGTATGTGCTGGCGCATTTCTTCCTCCCCGCCGAGAAGCTGCAAGAGGCTACCGAGCGGGACGGTCTGCCCTATGCAGCGTATGTGCAGCGCGGATTTCTAACGCTGAGCGGTGATAACTTTGTTGACTATCACGATTGTTATAACTGGTTTAAGATGCTGATAGAGCAGTATAAAATCTATCCTTTGCAGGTCGGCTATGACCGATACACGGCCCAGTATCTTGTGCAGGATATGAAGCAATACGGATTCCACATGGATGATGTATTCCAGGGTTTCAACCTGACGCCGGTGATCCGAGAAGTTGAGGGGCTGCTGAAAGACGGCACCATCAACATCGGGGACAACGACCTGTTAAAAGTGCATCTGCTGAACACGGCGCTGAAAGTCGAAAACGACAGCGGCAGGTGCAAACTTGTGAAAATGAGCGCCGCCGACCACATTGATGGCTGCGCCGCGCTTATGGATGGGATGACGGTGCGGCAGAAATGGTGCGCCGAGATCGGCAGCCAGTTAAAGAACGCGAGGTGATGAGCATGGGACTGTTTCAATCAATTTTCGGGAAGATAGCCGCCAAGAGCCTCGCGTCTGGATTCTGGACGACGCTGGACGGCTACACGCCCAGCTTTTTGAGCTGGGGTGGCGAGTTGTATGAGAGCGAGATCGTGCGCGCCGCGATCCACGCCACGGCCACCCACGCCAGCAAGCTGAGCGTCACCGTGCAGGGGCCGGCAAACCCGAAATTGCAGACCCGCCTCCGGCAGGGGCCGAATGAGTGGCAGACATGGGGGCAATTCCTGTACAGACTTTGCACAATCCTGGAGGTGCAAAACACCGCCTTTATTGTGCCAGTCATCAATGAATTTGGTGAGACAGTCGGCATGTTCCCCGTGCTGCCGTCCAGTTGCGAGATCGTGCAGTATGGGGCCGCGCCCTGGCTGCGCTACACATTCCGCAGCGGCCAGACCGCCGCCATTGAAATGGCGCGGTGCGGCATTATGACAAAATTCCAGTACAAGAGCGATATTTTCGGCGAGAACAACCACGCGCTGACGCCCACGATGGACCTGGTGAATCTGCAAAACCAGGGCATTGCCGAGGCCGTTAAAAACGGCGCGACCTTCCGCTTTGCCGCCAAGATGAACAACTTCTCCAGCGATGAGGATTTGAAAAAAGAGCGTAAGCGATTCAGCCGGGAAAACCTGCAAGGCGAGGGCGGCGGCATTCTGCTGTTCCCCAACACCTACACGGACATCAAGCAACTGGAGGCTAAGCCCTATGTTGTGGCCGCCGATGAGATGGAGCGCATCAACACCAATGTGTTCAACTACTTCGGCACTAACGAGGACGTGCTGCAAAACCGCGCCTACGGCGACGCCTGGAGCGCGTTCTATGAGGGTAAAATCGAGCCGTTTTCCATCCAGTTCAGCGAGGTCGCCACAAAAATGCTGTTTACCGAGCGCGAACGCGCGGGCGGCACGCTGCTGATGGCGACAGCCAACCGGCTGCAATACATGAGCAACACCGAAAAACTGAACGTATCGGCCCAGATGGCGGATCGCGGTATTATGAACCGCGATGAAATCCGCGAAATTTGGAACTTGCCGCCCCTGCCGAACGGCCAGGGGCAAGCGTACACGATACGCGGCGAGTATTACCTGCTGGGCAGCGATGGCAGCGTGACAAAGAAAGGAGACGACCTAACCAGTGGAAAGTAATGAGAAATTGTTGAAAAAGTTGAACAATGGCCGGGAATACCGCGCCATGCGGCTGGAGGTCCGAACCACTGACCCCGCCGCGCCGGACTCCAAGCAGGAAGTGGAGGGCTACGCCTGTACGTTCAACCAGCCCTATTTGCTGTATGAGTACAGGGGCGACAGCGGCACCACTTACCGCATCATGGAGCAGATCGACCCGCACGCTTTTGATGACTGCGACATGGATGACGTCATCATGCAGTACGACCATGAGGGCCGCGTCTTTGCCCGCACCAAAAACGGCACGTTGGCCCTGGCCGCTGACGACACCGGGTTGAAAGTGACCGCCGATCTGGGCGGCACCGAGATTGGGCGGCAGCTGTTTGCCGAAATCAAGGGCGGCTACACCGATAAGATGTCGTTTGGCTTTACCGTGGCCGAGGATAAGCGTGAGACCACCCGCGATTTGGAAAACAACGCCGTGACCGTGAACCGCACGATCACCAAGATCAAGAAACTGTACGATGTGAGCGCCGTGAGCCTACCGGCCAATGACGCCACATCGATCAGCGCCCGAAAATTCCTTGACGGAGAGATCGAGAGAATTAAAGCGGAGAGACTGCAAAGGGCGGATACCGCAACAAAAATCAAACTGAAACTTTTGGGAGTGTGAACCATGAAAAAGAAAACCAGTGAAATGACCATTGCGGAGCTGCGCGCCCGCGCTGCCGAAATCCGCACCGAGGTCAACGCCGAGGGTGCCGACCTGGACGCCTTGGAGGCCGAGGCCGATGAGATCAGCCAGCGCATCGCGCAGTATGAGACCGAGCAGCGCCGCCTCGGCATTGCCGCCAAGGTTGCGGACGGTGCCGGTGCGCCCCAGGACAACCCCACCGCCCACACCGATGCCCAGACCCGCGCCCAGCAGTTCAAAGAGAACCGCCGCGCCGTCCTGGGCGTGGAGGAGACCCGCGCCGTGCTGGTGAATGGCGGCAAGCTGGCGACCCCCACCGAGGTCAACACCGAAATCCAGGACCGCGTCGGTGTCGGCGTTTCCAGCATCATTGATATGGTGTGGGTCGATGACTGCTCCGGTATGTCCACCGACCGCATCCCCTACGTCAAGCAGGACGCCGATGCGGCTGCCGACCAGACCGAGGGTGCGGCTGCAACGACTAAAGAGCCGACCTACGATTACATCGACATCACGCCCAAGTCGGAGGCCGTCCTCAGCCAGATCAGCAAGCAGGCCAAGAAGCTGACCCCGGTGAACTACTTCAACAAGTGCCGCGCCCAGGCCCTGCTCAGCTTGCGCAAGAAAGCATCCGTCATTGTGACCGACGCGCTGAAAGCCAGCCAGCTCGTGGACACCATTGACGCCACGCTGGACAGCGGCAAGAAGGGCATTATCAACGAGAAAACCCTGCGCAATCTGACGCTGAACTACGGCGGCGATGAGGCGGTTGAGGGCGAGGCCGTCCTGTTCCTGAACAAGAAGGATCTGATTGCCTTTGGTGATGTGCGCGGCACCAACGAGAAAAAGGCCGTCTACGAGATCACCCCGGATTCTGCCAACCCCAACACCGGCATCATCAAGGAGGGCGGCCTGAGCGTGCGTTACTGCCTCAACAAGAACCTGACCGCCTGCGCCGGTACGGCCCAGACTGCCAGGGCGCAGCCCACCATGTTCTACGGTGTGCCGCGCTGCCTCAAGCTGGACCTGTTCAGTGACTACGAGATCGCCGTCTCCGATGATTTCGCCTTCGACAAGCTGCTGTCCACCATCCGCGGCGACGTGGAAATCGGCGCGGATGTGGTCGTCCCCGGCGGCTTTGTGGCGCTGACGATTGCGGCCAACGCCTGATAGGAGGCTGTGACCCATGGCTGACAACGACCTGCTGTCCAAAGTGACGGTAGCGCTGCGCCGGTCGGATATGCCGGAGGAGCTGACGCAGGAAGTGAGCGACCTGGTGGATGCGGCCCTGGCTGACCTGAAACAGGCCGGTGTGTCCAACCTGGACACGCAGGACCCGCTGATCCGCCGTGCCGTCATCACCTACTGCCGCGCCAACTTCTGGCCGACCGGCGACTACGATAAGCTGAAAGCCTCCTACGATGAGCAGAAGGCGCAGCTGCGAATGACGACCAACTACACAGACTGGCCCGACGCATGAGCGCTGTGCTGTGATGCACCGCCGGAGTGCCTTGCGCCCTCCGGCGGCATTTTTGTTAGGAGCAACTATGTACTGGACAGAAGAAATCACCCTGATGCAAGACAACCCCCAAAAAAAGCAGGGCGTGCTGGTCCATTCCTACACACCTGTGCGCAGGGTCTACGGTGAGCGCAAGTCTGTAGGGTGGCGGGAATTTTTTGCGGCAGAAGCGGCAGGCACCACACTGAGCGCCGTTTTTGTGCTGCACGCTGACGAGTACAACGGAGAGCGAGTGCTGTTGTGGAAGGGCAGCCTGTACAGTGTGCAGCGTGCCTATGAGACCGCAAGCACGATCGAACTGACCGTCAGTGACCTGCCCCAGACAAAAGGAGGCCCGCCGTGAGGATGAATCTGGTGTGGAGTGATGAACTTACAGAACAGTTGGCGGGGATGGCAGACCTGGACGCGATCGCTCCGGAAATGCTGACCGCCGCGGCCCCGATCGCAACGGACGCGCTGAAACAACGTGTCCGGCAGCACCGCAGCAGCCGCGCAGATAAACACCTGGCGGACAGCGTGCGTGCTGGAAAACCCAAAAAGCGCAAGAAGGGCGGCTACGGCCTGGAGGTGAGCTTCAGCGGGTACGATACAGGCCACGGTTCAAGCCCGAAATATAAGGACAAAACCGCCCAGATGCAGAAGGCGGTATCACTGGAATACGGCTCTGCCAAGCAGGCTGCGCAGCCATTTTTGGACCAGGCTGCCAGCAGCTGTGAAAATGCCGTCAGTGCGGCCATGCAGGATGTGCTGCGCAGAAAGGGAAAACTATGACCGGAATCGACGCGGCCCTGGCCGCATTGGAGACCGTGTGCAGCAGCGTGTCCTTTGTGAAAAACGAGGACGACCCACTGCCGGACAGCTATGTGGTGCTGAGTGTGCTGGATGATACGCCGGAAATCTACGCCGGAAATCTACGCCGGTGACCGGGACGAACAGCAGCATCTAAAGCTGCGTGCTGCCTGGTATGCCAGGGAACTGCCCCAGGTGCGTGCGAGGTATATGCGCAACGCCCTGAGAAAAGCCGGTTTTATCATTGGCTCTACTGAGTACGGCTATGATAACGAGACAAAACATCATATCGCATACGTTGAGGCGGAGACCGACGACGGCTGCGATTGGAACGAAAGCGAGGAATAAATTATGGCATATATCGGACTGCCTTATTACGGCTACTGCCCCATTACTGTGACTACCAACGATGACGGCACCGAGACGGAAAGCCTGGGCACTGGTAAAATCACCCGCGCAGTCATCAGCTATGCGGGCGAAAACGACAGCGACAGCAGCGAGCTGTGGGCCGGTGACCGCCGCGAACAGCGTGACAGCGGCTCGCCGTCGGCCAAGCTGACCATTGACCGCAGCTTCCTGAGTCTGGAAGATGAGGCCGAGCTTGGCGGCCACAACTACGACGCCAGCACCAAGACCCTGGAACGCAAGGAGACCGACACGCCCGCCATTGTGCGCGTTGCCTCCCTCGGCAAGCTGAAAACCCCGGAACGAAAGCTGGTCTACCGCCTGATCGGGTATTACCGCGCCAGCTTTGACCCGGTGAGCGATACACTGAACACGGCCACCAAGAGTGTGTCCTACGGCACCACAAAACTCAACGGCGCTGCCGAGTGCAACTGCGACGGCAACTTTGAGAAAAAGCAGGAATTTGATGACTACGCCAAGGCGCTGGCCGCGCTGAAAGCCTTCCTGAACATCAAGGAGTGATACCATGGCAGAAATTGTATTGCGCGGGCGCAGATACCCTGCCCTGTTCGATTTGCAGAACGTGAAGGAACTTCAGGATCACTTTGGTGACCTGACGGTCGTAGCCGAGAAGCTGAACGACCCCGAGGAAGCCGCCTACATCATCTGGCTGCTGGTGCGCGAGGGCGTGGAGCTTGACAACGAGGAACACCACCGGGACAATGAAGCGCCCAGTCTGGCCGTGGTCAAAAAGCTGATTTCCTTTGCCGATTTGCAGGGCGGGCTTGTTGCCAGCGTGGAAGATGCCTTTATGGAGTTCTACGGAAAAAACGCATCAGGCCGTCAGGCGCTGCAGGCGATGAAGACGATGCTGAGCGAATCTGGGTTGACGACACCCCAGAACGGCACTTTGACGGCGACCGAATCATAAATTTCCCCAGGCTGCAATACATCGCGGTGGGGCTGCTGGGCTATACCCGGCGGGAAACGCGGTTTTTGAGCCTGGATGAACTGCTTGCACAGTTTACAGAATACTGCGCCATGAATGGTATTGAACTGCCACAGGAAAGGGGGCTTGCCGATGGCGATGCCTAAAGCAGGTGTCAGCCTGGTCGTGGAAAATGACCAGCAATTCAAGGCGGCACTGAGCGAAGTAAACGCAGGCCTGCGGGTCAACAAGCAGCAGATGCAGCTTGTGGCCGAGCAGACCCATGAAATGGACGACCGGCAGGCTGCCCTGCAGCAGCGGTACGAGGCCGCACAGCAGACCTTGCAGAGCTACCGGGATAAAGTGCAGGTGCTGCAGCAGGCCTACGAAAACAGCGCCCGGCGTGAGGGTGAGGCCAGCAAAACGACCATGCAGTGGCGGGCAAGCCTGATCAGCGCCCAGACAGAAGTTGCCAAGCAGGAAAGCCTGCTGCGGGACCTGAGCAGCGAGCAGGAAACGGCCCGAAAGTCCACCGCCAGCCTGGCGGATGTGGTCAACGGCCTGGCCAATGCGCTGGGAATCAGTCTGCCGCCCGGCTTGCAGACCGCGGTTGACAAGCTGGACGGCTTCTCGGCCAGCGGTGCAGCTGCGGTGACCGTGGTCGGCGGCCTGGTGGGTGCGCTGGCAAGCTCCACGATGGACATGAGCAAGACAGCAGATGACCTGCTGACCCTGTCCACCCAGACCGGCCTGACCACCGACCAGCTGCAGGAGTTTGAGTATGCCAGTGAGCTGGTGGACGTCAGCACAGATACCCTTCAGGGCAGCCTGGTCAAACTGACAAACAATATGCAGACGGCGGCAACCGGGACAGGCTCTGCAGCAGAGGCGTTCAAGACCCTGAAAGTCAAAGTGGCAGACAGCCAGGGGCATCTGAAGAACAACTATGATGTGTTTCTGCAGACCATTGATGCACTGGGCAAGATGAAAAATGAGACCGAGCGGGATGCGCTGGCGATGGACATCTTCGGCAAGTCTGCCACAGACCTGAACCCGCTGATCGAGGCGGGCAGCGGCAAACTAAAGGAGTTGGCCGAGCAGGCCCATGAGGTCGGTTACGTTGTTGACAATGAAACATTACAGAGCTTTGGCGAGCTGGACGACGCCATGCAGAAGCTGGACAAGCAGGGCGACGCCGTGAAGCGCAGTTTTGCCGAGGCGCTGCTGCCCATCATTACAGCGTTTGCCGAGGCCCTGAACGCTATCCCAACGCCAGTGCTGACGGCAGTTATCTCTATTACCAGCATCGCCACAGTAGTGCTGCTTGTGGTGAAGGCCATTAAAGAATTGCAGGGGCCGGCTGGAACCGTGAAAAGCATGATCGGCAGCGTTATGAGCTATATGGATCCGCTGTATATAAAAATCATGCTGATCGTTGCCGGCATTACTGCGCTGGTGGCCGTGATTGCTGTCCTGATCGGCAAAGGAAACGAAATCAACAGCGCCATGAGCAACATATCCTCGGCTACAACGGGGACAATGCGCGCAGCCAACAGCAAGGTACCGCAGTATGCCACCGGTACACGCAACGCGCGCGGCGGACTGGCTGTTGTGGGCGAAAATGGTCCGGAGCTTGTGAATCTGCGCGGCGGGGAGCGCATCTACACAAACGGCCAGACACGCAGCCTGCTGGGCGGCGACAGCATCAGCATCGGGCAGATCACCATTGATGCCAAGAATGTCAAGGAATTTAACGATATTGTGAATATCGCCAGGAATGAGGCCGTGAGTATGCGACAGGGGGTGACGACGTGAAAACCAATTATTGGAATACCAGAAAATACACATCGTCGTATACCGATGAGTATAAGTTCTCAATCTCTTGGCTGTTCAGCACTGGATGGGGAGATACGAAGCGGTATATTGCGTCCCTGCGCGTCCGCGTGCCGATGCGGTATCAGGGCTCGGACAGCTACATCCAATTTGATGAGTTCCCTCTTGGTGACAGCAACGGCAGTACCTATTTTTCTGGCCAGAAGGTTACCGTTAGTGGTTACAACAATGGTGACTTTTGGGCAGATTTCAGCGGATTGTCCCAGGTCTATAAGAAGAAAATACTTGCATATGGCGTGTTTGTAAAAACGTTTCGCGGGTATTGTTATACAGGCAGTGCCAGCAATGACGCACAAATCGACTGTGTCAGCTACCAGGGCGTTATCACACCGACAGGCCAGAGCTATACCAGCGGCTCTGTGGCGCGGTATACAAAATACCGGCTGCAATGGGCGACCGACGCCGAGGATGACTTTGAACGCACAAACTCCACCTGCCAGATCGTGATTTCTGACCAGAATGGCCAGAACGAAAAAACGGTAACGCTTGCCAATGGCGCGACCTCCTACGACCTGGACACGACCGCATGGTCGAGCGGCACGGCAATACGCTGGAAGGTCAAAGTCGGGGCATACGGCTCGGGCACGGTCACAGAGAGCGCCACCTACACCCTGTCGCTGGCAGACCCGACCGCCAAGGTCGATGACCTGCGCCCCACCAGCAAGACATACTACGGCTTTGACGCAGTATTCAGCTGGGCGTTCACCGGCAGCATTGCCAGCGGCGCGATCAGCGGTGCATTGCAGCAGGGGTCCGCTGTTTTGCAGTACCGGACTGACAACATGGCAAACCCGGCACAGTTCGCCAGCGTCAACAACGGCACGACGCACGTGACAGTCAACTGTGCTAATCTTCCCATCGGCAGCTACCAGTGGCGCGTTGTCGCCAAGAGCAGCGTTGGCACGACCCATACATCCAACTGGGTGCAGTGTACAAACGTTGAGGTTCCTATCTCCGTAAAAGGAACGACCCCGGCTGCGGATGCCCATGCCCCGCGTGCGGTTGTAAACCGTTTCAGTTGGGTGTTCAGTGTGGACAGTACGGACAGCCCCGGCACGGTGACGCAGCGCAGCGCCGTTTTGTACTTCAAGACGAACAACGAGAGCAGCTGGCACCAACAGAGTGTAAGCGGCGCACAGCAGTATTGTGATGTGGCGGCGAACACCTTCACGGCTGGATGCGTGACGCTGGATTGGTATGTGGTGGCCGTTGCTAACACAGGAACCAAGGCGACCAGCGCCAAGATCACCGTATCTACAAAGGACGCACGCAGCACCCCTGTGGCAATCAGCCCGGCGGGTGAATACCTGGATGATGCTGTCCAGGGTATCACCTTTATCTGGGCGCACGCGAACATTACCGGCACGGCACAGTGCGGCTGGGAGTTGAGCTACTCCATCGACAGCGGCGCGTCCTACCTAGTGCTGGCAAAAGCAGACAATGCGGCAAACCGCTATGAGGCCAGTGCGGGCACCTTTCCAAGCGGCGTTATCTACTGGCGAATCCGCACGAAAAACACCGACAACGAGTTTGGCGATTATTCCGGCGCGGCCATCTTTGCAATCCGCCGCGCCCCGGTGGCCCCGGTCATCTCCTACTATGACAGTAAGCCTCTGGCAAAAATGCGGTGGCAGGCCAAAGAGCAGGACGGTTATGAAGTTGCGGTGGACGGCATCAGCCTGGGGGTACGATACGGCACCGGGAAGGAATGGCAGTCCGACGCCGTGCTGACGGACGGAAAGCACACCTTACAGGTGCGTATCTACAACACCTATGGGGATGTATCGCCCTGGAGCAGCTGTGAAATTAATGTCCAGAATCAGCCCGGCGCGGCATTGGCTGTCTATGCCGAGGGGCGCTGGGGGGAGGTCTTGCTGCGCTGGGACGCCGACAATGGCTATATCCTGCGAGATGGTGAGCTGATTGCCAAAGCAGAAGGCGGTACTTATACAGACCGTACCAGTGCAGCGGCGCATCAGTACATTGTGCGCGTGTTCGACGCAGAGGGCTACTACACAGACAGTGCCCCGGTGCTGGCTGCGCCCAGTGTCCCCTACGCGGCCATTGGGCTGCGGGACGGCACGGATTGGCTGGCGATGAAATACGCCACCAGTTACCAGAATTACAGCAAGGCCGTCAGCCTGGGCGGCAGTTATCAGCAGTATTGGGGCAAAGAACGCCCCGTCTGGCACGATGCGGGGAATCGTGTGGTAACGCACACAATTTCCCACGCCTGCAAGCGCGAGGAAGAGTTGCTGGTGCTGCGCAGCCTGGCCGGTCAGGAAGTAATCTATAAGGACCGAGACGGGCACCTTGCCATAGGTGTGTTCAAGGACTTGCAGGAAAGCCGGGAGCACGGCTGCACGGCGCTGAGCTTCAGCATCACGGAGACACAGCAGGAGGTGGTGAAGTATGACCCGGTATGAGTTTATCGTGATGCGAAGCGGTGCGCCCTATAAAGTGCTGAAAGTCCCTGCGGACACCACGCCGCAGATTCGATTTACCGGCAACGCCGAGGTGAAAAGCACCATCACGCTGACGGTGGAGCCTGACGCGGATGTGAACTGGTTGACCGATATGCTCAGCGTCGTCCGGGTCGATAATGCTGAGCGTGTCCCGCTGGGGCTATTCAACATTACCACCTGCCCCCGCAGTCTGGATGAAAATGGCAGCGAGACGCAGGAGCTGACCGGGTACGACCACGGCTATGCGCTGCGCAACCTGAGCGTACTGGAACGCAGCCTGACGATTCGGGCCGGAACCCGGTACACCACGGCCATCCGGGAACAGCTGCTGGCGGCCGGCATCAACGTTGTCAGTATCATCGATACCGATGAGGTGCTTATGACGGACCACGCCTGGGAGACCGGCACGACCCGCTATGCGGTGGTGTCTGCCCTGCTGGCGGAGATCAATTACCGGGATATCTATTTTGACGGCAGCGGCGTGGCGGTTGCCGAACCGTGGGCACCGGCGTCCATCAATACCCGGACGGACCGCTATGGCCCAGCTGAGACCACCCTGCTGCGCATCCCCATGAGTGTGCAGGCGGATACCTTTGACGCCGCCAATGTGTTTGTGGATATCGTGTCCAGTGCAGACCTTGACGCCGAACTGCGGGCCGTGGCCGAGAACGTCAACCCCACCAGTCCGCTGAGCATTATGCGGCGCGGGCGGCGCATTGTGAGCGTGGAGACCGTGGAAGGTATTGCTTCCCAGACTGCCCTGGAGACCCATGTAAAAAACAGGATGCTGCTCAGCATGATGGGGGCGGCAAGCTATACGTTTACCACCTGCGGCGACGTAGAGAGACCCCACGGACTGAATGACAGCATCCTGATGATGCGGGATGGAATAGGGCTTCTGGAAGAACAGGAATGGACGCTGGACTGCGTTCCCGGCGGGCAGATGACCCACACAGCAAAGAAGGTGTATTACAACATTGATTGAGAATTATCAGCAGCGAAAAGCGCTGGAAGTGACCACGAAAAGCGGCAATATCGCCACGGTGAGCGCGGTTTACAGTGACGGCATTGCGCTGATCCTGCCCGGGGACACGGCTGCGTCAGATAAACACTACCCTTTTAATGCAGCAGTTCAGTTTACGGCCGGTCAGCGGGTCCATATCGCCAGAGAATCCGGCACGATCATTGTGGAATACCCCATCGGGGGTACAGTGCAGAGCCAGAGCCTGGGAGGGTGATTCATGAGCAAGGTAACGATCTATTCGCCGCCGTCGGCAGCGCAAGTCAAAAACTGTACGGCAGACTTTGACCTGCGCCGTGCACCGGTGCCGATACATTTAGTGCAGTTCGATAAAACGATACCGATTTTGGCTGTGGCACTGTATAAAGGCGGCACGGCCTACAAGCTGCCCGAGGATGCTGAAGCAAACGTGCGCATGGGCAAGCGCAACAACCTGTACGTTTACAACCCGGTGCTGGGGTGCAATGAGGGGCGCAACCTGGTATATGTGGCTGTCACGCCGCAGATGACCACCCAGGACGGCGTGTTCTACCCGATCCTGGAAGTCCTGGCTGACGGCGGTGTGGCGGGGACCTCTCCCCTGCAGCTGGTCATCCAGCGTAATCCTGTACAAGAGGGCGACTTGGAGGATACCAGTGAAGCCAAAACGCTGGCAGACCTTGCGAGCCAGGCCGCTGCCAGCGCGAATGCTGCGGAAGATAGTGCCAGAATCGTGCAGGAGAATAAGGATGCCATCCAGAACGCGAATGCGAACATGGAGGCCATCAAGGCCGCCCCTGCCAACGCCACGGCCGCTGCAGCCAGTGCCAAGGAGGCCCGCAGCTGGGCCGTGGGAGATACCGGCACGCGCCCCGGCGAGGGCATGGACAACGCTAAATACTACGCGGCCCTGGCCCAGCAGGTCAGCCAGGGCGCGGTGGGCTGGTACCCAAATTACGAGGCACTTTACGCCGCGCACGATACCGGTTATGACGGCAACTGGGCAATCGTTGGCGATACCGATACGATTTGGGTTTGGGACAGTGATACCGGTAAATGGCACGATACTTATGAGAGTAGCAAACTTGCGAATTACTACGACAAGACCCAAATCGACGCCATGCTGGCCGCTATGAAATCGAAGCTGAAAACCGTAACGGTGGCGGCATCGGCCTGGACGACAGGCGATTATAGCGTGACGTGGGACGACGGCAGCACGAGCAGCTACAACACCTGCGCCACCGTCACGGTGGCCGGGATTACGGCGGACAGTCGGATTGCTGTAAGTGACCGAACCCGGGTGACCGATGCGGTGCGAATGGTAGCCGCGCTGGAACCCGGGGCCGGGGTGGTTAAGTTTTATGCGAACGCAGCGCCGACGAACGCGGCGGTTTTTGTGGTGGAGGTGAGCCAGTAATGGTAGATAACCCTTATAAATATCCTTATGTGCCCGTCGGCGGAATTATCGAGTGGGACGGAACAGGGCTTATCGACGCGCCGGATTTGAGCACACCCGAAAAAGTGGCGGCGGTCTACGGCTACGGCACATGGGAACGGTACGGCACTGACCGGGTGACGGTAGGCGCTGGTGGAGACTACGAGGCTGGCAGTGTTGGCGGCGAAGCAAAGCACGCATTAACCGTCGCCGAGTTGCCAAAAGACATCGGCAAATTTGATGCGCTATCCTGGGCAAGTAACAACTCCTTGACAAGGGGTGCTTTTACTGTTGATCAACTGCATCAAGATAAAACAATGAATAACGGCAGCAATGTTGGCGACGCACTTTTTACACTATCCGGCGGCGGTGCTGCCCACAACAATATGCCGCCATATATCGGAACGTACAAATACCGCCGTATCGCGTAAAGGAGAACATTATGAACGCAACAAATAATCCGTATATGCTGTTACCCCCCCCCAACTGATAAGACGCTGACGCAAGAGGGCGTGGCCGCTGATGCTAAGGCAGTTGGGAAGGCACTGGATAATAAAAATGCCTTAATTCAAGAAGATAATTATACTAATCGTACCGACATAAACGGAAATACTTACACGAGTTTCTTAACGAATAAATACGTTATATTACAAGCGTGGTCAATCGGAGTTTGCGTTACTCCATTTATTACCTCCGATTTTAAATGGGCGTTTCATTTTTGGAATTGGAACACAACCAATATCGGCGAAAACCAGCAAATTACGGTGTGGTACAGATATTATCTTAGATGAAAGGAGACTAATAAAATGACGAAACTACGTTATTCATTCGGGGGGGGCTATCTTAGTGTAGCCTTGTGCAGGCTGCACAGGTGCAGCTTATGAGTGCAACCTGCAACCCCTATTACCAGCTACCAGGTGGGGCTGACCTGCCCGGTGACGTGCGTGTGAGCGATACGGCAGATGCCAGCAAGACTGCTGCGGGTGGCTGGGCGGCAAGCCCGGCAGCGGTGGCAGCAGCTACGGAAGTCGAAACTGGGACAATCGACGGCGCCAGTAATGTGCACTGGACACGATACGGTCGGCTTGTACTCATTGAGTGCAGCTCATCAAACGCGTTCGTGACAACGATTCCCGAGTGGGGAAATGTCCGCATCGGCAAGCTCCCGTTTGAAGCCGTAGATAATGATGCGTGTGTGAGTGTGGTTATAGCGCGCACCGGCATTGGCAAAACGTTATTTAATGGTGTACTCGCGAGAATTGTTGACGGATATATTATCATTAGCAACTGGGGCGATGGGAATTTAACGAATGCCAATATTGTATTTAGCTTATCCTACATTTGCAAATAATCCCCGCCCCTGCGGGGAGAAAGGACGAAAAAAGTGAAACAAACCGGAATCTTTGAGGGCCGCGCGGAAGTTCTGTACAACTACGGCCGCTTTGGCTGGACGCGGAACTACGGCAAGACATGGCACGGCGGCATTGATATCGTCGGTCTGGACAGCGATAAAATCCGAATGCCGTACTACGACGGAAAGAAAATCACAGGCACGGTCACGCGGGCACGCATCGTGACGAACCGCGCCGATAAAACGTGGGAGTGGGGCTGGTACGTCTGCGTGCAGCTGGACGCGGGCCAGACACCGGATACCGTGAACTTTTTGTACTTTGCCCACTGTGAAAAACTGCTGGTGCAGGCGGGCCAAACGGTCACCAGCGGCGACGCGCTGGCTGTGATGGGCAATACCGGCAATGCGGCAGGCGGCTACAAGCACTGCCATCTGGAGGTGCGGGCCACGGCGAGCGGCACCGGGCTGGACCCCACGGCCTACGCCGGGTGTGAGAACGCGGTGGGAATCTACGACGCGGCGGCAAGGCTGCCAACCATCACGATCGGCCCCGTCAGCCAGGGTGACGCCGACGCGGTGAAAGCCCTGTGCGACGCCCGGGGTCTGACGGCGGCGGGGCTGTACACAAGCAAGTGGGCGTAACGCCCGGAAAGGAGCAAGGAGTGGAAGAACGCAATGTGTTTTTGTGGGGCAAGGCGGCGGTCTGCGCCGCCTGCGGGGCGTTTACGGCGGCCTTCGGCTGGCTGGGGTGGCTCATCGCAGCGTGGGCGGCCTGCATGGCGCTGGATTGGCTCAGCGGCAGTGCCGCCGCGGCCAGCCGGGGGCCGTGGGCCAGCGCCG
>ERZ780212.1238-NODE-1238-length-21065-cov-4.588720_pt1 | contig 21065 bp, 19 predicted proteins | sample MGYA00511364_ERZ780212 | MGnify/ENA primary metagenome ERZ780212 (study PRJEB29588, sample SAMEA2147991) | human gut metagenome | biome: human gut; feature: human-associated habitat; material: faeces | place: Denmark | collected 2008/2010 ...
CTCGGTATTGATGTTGGCAGGTATCCGTGAGATACTCATTATATCAACCCCATTTGACTTGCCTGGTTTCAAACGCCTTTTAGGCGATGGAAGCCAGTTAGGTGTGAAGTTCGAGTATGCAGAGCAGCCTTCACCAGATGGCTTAGCCCAAGCCTTCATTATCGGAGAGAAATTTATTGGCGATGAGGCTGCTTGCCTCGTATTAGGCGATAATATCTTCTATGGTGCAGGATTAAATCAAATGCTGCATCAGGCAGTAGTAGATGCTGAGCAGAATTGTAAAGCTACAGTCTTTGGTTATCGTGTCAGCGATCCAGAACGATATGGAGTAGCTGAGTTTGATGAACAAGGCAATTGCCTCAGCATTGAGGAGAAGCCTGAGCATCCAAAGAGCAACTATGCCGTGGTAGGCTTATACTTCTATCCTAATAAGGTTGTAGAAGTAGCTAAGCATATCAAACCTTCCGCTCGCGGTGAGTTGGAAATCACCACCGTAAACCAGGAGTTCCTGAAAGATAAGGAGCTGAAGGTGCAGACCATGGCAAGAGGATTTGCCTGGCTTGATACCGGAACTCATGATTCCCTTTCTGAGGCTTCAACCTTTATTGAAGTTTTGGAGAAGCGCCAGGGCTTGAAGGTGGCATGTCTGGAAGGTATAGCATATCGTCAGGGATGGATTTCTGCTGAGCAATTGAAAGCGAATGCTCAACCTATGTTGAAGAACGACTATGGCAAGTATCTGCTTTCAATCCTTGATGAAGCAGATGGAACATTAAAGAAGAATTTAGAATATTAAAATATAAGATAGGTGAGGGAGAGGATAAGGGCATTTTTATGAGCTACTTTTCGCTCTGTTCTCAAACTCATCTATCTCTCTTTAAATAAAGTAACAATGAACAATATCATTATCACGGGCGGTGCTGGTTTCTTTGGCTCACACATAGTAAGACTTTTCGTGGACAAGTATCCTGAGTATCATCTAGTCTCTGCTCCAGGCTGCCACGATTTATTGGGAGACTATGAGTGCAAGCGTTTCTATCATATCTCTACTGATGAGGTGTATGGAACTTTACTGATGACACATAGAAGTACATTTAGCTGATAATATTATAGTTGGAGCAAATGCAGTTGTGACAAAAAGCTTTGAGGAAAATAATATAGTAATAGCAGGTATCCCAGCAAAGAAAATATCAAACAAGGGAACGAAATCAGGTAGATTAAAAATTTAATTAATGGAATCGCAAATTAGTAATAATAAAACGATTGCTAAAAACACGATGTTTTTGTATATCCGGACTTTAATAGTTTTAGGGATATCTTTATATACATCTCGTGTTGTGCTTCAAGTGCTTGGAGCCGAAGATTTGGGTATATATAATGTAGTAGGCGGCATTGTGACAATGATGAGCTTTTTTCAAGCAGCCCAGACAAAAGCTACAAGTCGCTTTATTACATATGAATTAGGTAAACATAGCAGTAATAATATTCTGCAAAAGGTTTTCTCTGTATGTATGACTATCCACATAATCATAGCAATTACAAGTCTGATACTTGGTGAAACAGTAGGATTGTGGATAATAACTCATTGGACAGACATTCCTTTAGAACGACAAGCTGCAGCTATGTGGGTTTATCAGTTAGCTCTAATTGTGTTTTGCTGTCAGATTGTTCGTGTACCATATGATGCAATAGTGGTGGCTCATGAACGTATGTCCATGTATGCCTATATGTCAATACTCGAAGCTGTTTTATTATTAGGAATGGCGTTTCTACTGAAGGTAACTCCTGGTGATTCGTTGATTTATTATTCTGCATCAGTTGCATTTATAGCTTTCATAATATTTTTATGTTACTATATTTACGTTCGTAAGCAGTATACTGCCTATCAATACAAGCCAACATGGGATAAAGAGTATAGCATGAGAATATTGTCTTTTTCAGGTTGGACTCTTCTTGGTTCTGGATCAAATACAGCAACTCAACAAGGAACAAATCTTCTGATGAATAATTATGTGGGGCTTATTGCTAATGCTGCTTTAGGATTTGCAGGTCAAGTAAATATTGCAGTTTCAAAATTCATTAATGGTTTTTCAACAGCATTTACTCCTCAAATTATTAAACTTTATGCACAAAAGGATTATGCGTTGTTGTATATATTAATGAACAGGGCTTCAAAATTTTCTTTTGCTCTTTGTTATTTAATGGCATTACCGCTTATTGTAAATATGGACTTCATTCTTTCTTTGTGGCTTGGCAATAATATACCAATGTATACTAAAGAGTTTTGTCAGTTGATACTTATATGTACTATTATTGATGCAACAACTGGAGTATATAATACGACTATAACAGCAACTGGTAAAATAAAAAAATATCAAATTGCTATTTCACTTTCATTTATACTTGATCTTTTATGTTGTTTCGTCTTATTAGTAAGTTCAATAAATCCAATTTTTGTATTTGCTAGTAGAATTATGACAAGGGGTTTTTTAAATATGTTTATAGGGCTGTTTTTTATGAAGAAGTATATATCTTTTGATATAAAAGATTATTTCATTAATGTTATTTGCAGAATCATTCTCACTACAATTATTGCGATTATACCTGTTGTATTGATTGCTAATTATAGTTATGGATGGATTCAGTTTATAGCCACAGGAATTGTCTCCACTCTTCTTATAAGTATTTCTATATTGTATATAATTATGAGTAAAAATGAAAGATGTGTAGTTATTAATAAAATTGTAAAAAATGCAAACATTAAAGTATAATTATATTATAGCTGGAGGTTCGGCTTTTTACGATGTAGTTTATGAGAATCTTAAGAGATTACCTTATGTGAAATACCATAATAGTTTTTTAAGTGGAATTAATTCGAAAATCAACAGATTTCTTATTAAGTTGAATTTTAATTTAAAAGTAAATAAATTTTTTAAGACTCCCCTCGACTTTCTTGTATTTAATAAGCTTTACCCATCATCCTTTAAAGATGATAAACCATTATGCTTTGTTTTTTTTGAGTGCCAATTTGCTGTTATAAATACTTCTTACATCTATTTTTTGAGAAAGCATTATCCTTCAGCAAAGATAGTCCTGTATATGCAGGATGTTATTAGTAGCCTTCCTTATTATAATGTTAAGGATTATAAAAAGAAATTTGATTTAATACTCTCATACGACAAGGGTGATTGTAGAAGATATGGATTTTTATATTATCCTACTCCTTATTCAATAATTAAAGTAAATCAATCTATAGATGATATTGATGATATAGATATTTTTTTCTGTGGCGCTGGAAAGAATAGATATTCGGAGATAATGGAAGCATATCGAAAATGTATAAAAGAAGGATTAAAATGTATTTTTTTTATAACTGGTGTTCCTAAAGATGAGCAAATAGCTGGAGAAGGTTTGATATATGATCAGATAATATCTTATAAAAGAAATATAGCTTATGTACGTAAAAGCAAATGTATTCTTGAAATAATGCAGAAAAATGCAGATGGCTATACACTCAGACTATGGGAAGCCATAATGTACAACAAACATCTCTTAACAAACAATATAAATATTGTAAATAGTGATTATTATATGGTGAATTATATTCATTTACTAACAGAAGATATTCCAATAAAAAAATGGATTAATAGTAATGTCGTATATAATAATTCATTAAAAGAGAATTTATCTCCAAAGCATTTATTGGAATTTATAGATAATAAAATAACTGATTAATATGTATATATATATAATAGTTTTAATATTACTCATTATTCCTTTTTTCTTCAGGCACGAACAAAGTAATTCTAAATACAATAATTATTATTGGTTTGAATTTTTTGTGTTGTTTTTGTTTATGGGATTACGTTTCCGAGTAGGAGGAGACAGTCTTAGATATGAGCTTTATTATTCATATCATCCTAATTTGGAAGAATTATTTACGAAAGGAGGATGGTTGACAAATGAAGGATTTCAACCTCTTTGGGTTTTGCTTCAGGCGACATGCAAAAGTATCTCAGATGACTTTGTTGTTGCTCAGATTACAAATTCTTTAATTGTAAATGGAGTAATATTCTGTTTCGTAAAAAAGAATGTAAAAAACCGTTTTACTTTTATGGTTTTATATTATTTCTTATTGTATCTATATTTTAATACTGAAATTATGCGTGAATCCTTAGCTGTTGCATGCTTTCTGATGGGATTTAGATTTCTTATTGAGAGGAAATATATTTATTATTATTTGTTGAGCGTAGTTGCTTTGATGTTTCATGCATCGGCCGTATTTTTGTTAATTCTCCCATTTGTATATCCATTATTTGCCAAATTAAAAGGTTTCAAATCATATATAATACTATTTGGTGTGGCTTTAGTATCATCATTTTACATTACAAATATACTTGAATTGTTGAATAATACATTTTTTGCAGGAAATGCCTTACTAGATGATAAAAGTAAAATGGTTGCTCAAAGTACAGGATTGAACATATTTGGTATAATTGCACAATTGTTATCGTTATTACCTCTCTTTTTCATTATGTATGTTTATGAAAACAAAAAGGAATCATCAAAATTTATATTATTGATGTATTTATTGGTGAATATAATCGGAATGATTTTTTTACCTTTAGATAGACTATCTAATTACTTTTCTATTCTTTTTTTATGTGTATTCACAAACGTTATTACTGATAAAAGAATCAAGTTTAAATACAGAAGTCAAGTTATTGGAACAGTAATATTGTTATTAGGATTTAGATTTCAGTATTATCTTGATGGTATGGTGTCAGAAAATGGGAAATCTAAGGAATATAAAGTTTATGATAGATATATACCTTACCACTCAATTTTTGACAAAGAATATGAAGTACGTCGAGAGCGAGCTATAGAAAATCAATTTTAAAAATAATATAATAAAAATGATTAAAGTATTAGAAGTTGTATATGGATTTGGCTATGGAGGCATACGTGCTTTCATTATGAATTATCTGAATTATTTAGATAAAAACAAATTCAAAGTAGATGTATACGTATTTGGCGCTGATTCATCCCCTTTTACAGATCAAGCTAAGAAATTAGGAGCAAATGTATTCTTTGAGCCAGAGAACAATGCAGCAAAGAAGCCTTGGTTGTTTGTTAGGCAATTGGATAAATTCATGAAGGAACATGGACCTTATGATGTTGTACACGCAAACAATAATTTAATTAGTGCATGGGTTCTATTAGCTGCTAAAAAAGCGAATGCTCCTATTCGCTTAGCGCATTCTCATAGTGCAAGTCATTTTGGAAAATCATGGACGCAAAATGTTTATTCTTATTTAAGAAGGTTTATGATAGACCGACTTGCCACAAAGAAATTGGCTTGTGGCCAATTAGCTGGTGAAGCTATGTATGGGAAAAAAGCTAAATTTGAGGTGGTTGCTAATGGTATTTCTTTAGAGCGTTTTATGTCCCGTGATGAAAAACGGATAAATGAATTGCGACGTGATTTTAATATTCCTGATGAAGCAAGGGTTTATGCAAATGTGACAAGAATGGACCCCCAAAAAAACCATCTTTTTGCTGTTGAAGTATTCCGAGAAATACATAAAATTGATCCCAATGCTTTTTTTCTGTATGGTGGAGTAACTCCACAAATGTCATCAACCGTGGATGTTGTAAAAGCTAAAATTATTGAGTATGGTTTAACGGATTATTGCAGATATACAGGACCAATTATGGATGTGGAGCAATTGTATCATATGACAGATTTATGGATCTACTGTTCTGCGTACGAAGGATTGCCTTTTGGACCAATAGAATTGCAAGCTGCGTCAATCCCAGTTATAGCTTCGGATGTGATAACGGATGAAATAGACTTGGGCTTAGGGTTAGTTCATTTCCTTTCATTGAACGATAATCCTAAGAAGTGGGCGGAATTAGCGGTTTGCATACAAAAAAAACAGATACCAGATGATATTATCATAAATGCTTTTCAAAAAAATAACTTCGATATCTGTCAGGGGATAAAAAAAATAGAAGCAATCTATGAAGGTTATTAATTAGATTTCATGTCTTCTAATGATTGCATTGTCTGTTTGTACTAAGACAATTTATTTAAAACGACTAAATTATAAAAATATATGAATATTGCACTTTTAACTGCTGCAGGTAGTGGTACTCGTATGGGACAAGATATTCCCAAACAATTTATGACGATCGATGATTGTCCTGTTATAATATATACTATGCTTCCTTTTCAGAAACACCCTGAAATTGATGCTATTGCAGTTGTATGTCTTGAAGGTTGGGAAAAATCCCTTAGAGCATACGCAAGTCAGTTCGGAATAACTAAACTTAAATATGTTTTTCCTGGTGGCCATAGTAATCAAGATTCAATCCATAATGGTCTTGTTGGCTTAAAGGAGGCAGATTGTTCAGATGATGACATAATCTTAATTCAAGATGGAGTTCGTCCACTTGTTTCTGAGGATATAATTACGAACAATATTAAAGTCTGCAAAGATAATGGTTATGCTATTACAGGACTAAAGTGTAAAGAAGTGATTATGGAATTTAAACCTGATAGTAACACTTTGGATTACCTACCTATTCCTCGTGAGCGTCTTGTACGAACCCAAACACCTCATACTTATAAACTTGGAATCATTCTTAATATACACAAGAAGGCACTTGAACAAAAACTTGACATGGCAGCATCTTGTGAACTCACAGCCAAAATTGGTATAAACGACCAACATTTTGTTCTTGGGAACGAAAAGAATGGTTTAAAACTTACAAATGTCGAAGATATTGAGCTTTTCAAGGCTCTAAAACATGTTTCAAAATATCCTTGGTTAAAATAAATGGCTTATATAGATGACATTTTAAAGATAGCATCACTTGATTTCTCGTGGGAAAAAATAAGTGGTAAAAATATTCTTGTTACAGGCGCTACAGGAATGATTTGCTCAACTCTTGTTGAGATTCTTATGTCTCATCAAGGTCAAGATTATCATGTGTATGCTTCGGGAAGAAACGAAGCTAAAGTGAAAACAATTTTCGCAAAGTATGTAGATAGTCCTTACTTTCACTTTTTAAAGTATGATGTTAGAGAACAGCTGCAATGTAATATTAAATTTCATATTATTATAGCAGGAGCAGGTGTTGCATCTCCTCAATTATATGCTACAGATCCTGTTAGTGTAATGAAATCAAATTTTAATGGAGTTGATAATCTGTTGTCATATGGCATAAACCATGGTTTGGAAAAATTCCTGTATGTTTCCTCAGGTGAGATTTATGGAGAAGGTGATGGCTGTGTTTTTGATGAAGATTATAGCGGTTATGTAAATTGCGCTACTCTTCGAGCATGCTATCCCTCTGCAAAGCGAGCTACAGAAACTCTTTGCATTGCTTATGGCTATCAATATGGTATTGATGTACGTATTGCACGTCCTTGTCATATTTATGGTCCTAACTTTTCTGAATCAGACAAAAGGGTATATGCTCAATTTATTCGAAATGTCCTTGCAGACGAAGATATTATAATGAAAAGTACAGGAGAGCAGTTTCGGTCATGGTGTTATGTAGGGGATTGTGCATCTGCCATTCTATACATACTTTTTAGAGGAAAAAGAGATCAAGCATACAACATTGCAGATGAGTCATCAAATATATCTATTAAAGCATTAGCTGAAATGATAGCAGAAATAGGTAGTAAAAAAGTAATTATTGAGATGCCTTCCGATGTTGAGAAAGCTGGATATAATATTGTAACAAAATCTGTGTTTTCAACATCTAAACTACAGAATCTAGGTTGGAAGACGATGCACAATATGAAAGAAAATATGTTATCTACAATTGAAGTTTGTCGAAATAATAAAAAGTAGTAATATGAATTTAGAAAAAGCAAATGAACTATATAAAGAGAAGTTGATACAAACCTACAAGGCTTTTGTTGATTTTTGTATTACCAACAATCTCAATTTTTGTGCTGCTGGCGGAACTATGATTGGTGCAGTTAGACACAAAGGAATCATACCATGGGATGATGATATAGATATTTTTATGCCGAGAAAAGACTATGACAGATTTCTTAAATTAAAAGAAAAGGCATCTAGTGAAGGCTTTGAGATTGTTGATTGGGAAACGAAAGGCTATACACAACCTTTTGCTAAGTTTTGTGATGCTTGTACAACAATTATTCCTTCTAAAGATAGTACTTTCTTATATGGTATTTTTATAGATGTTTTTCCTCTCGATAAAAATCATGGTTCAATTAAATCTATTAACATAAAATGTTTTATTTATAGAAATGCATTAAGATTATACGCTATTTTAAACTGTAAAATAAATTATAGAATAAAAGCTATTCTGAAACCTTTAAATTATCTAATAAACTGGTATGAAACTCATATATTTCTAGGTGAGCTATTTTGTTCTCCATTAGGGGTATATAAAGAGAAAGAAATTTCTACTCATGAGGTTTTTTCAAAATTTAAAAAAGTTCCTTTTGAAGATTCTTTTATTTTTATTCCTGTTGGGTTCCACAAATATCTAACTCAAGTATATGGAGATTATATGCAATTACCTCCCTTGGAAAAGCGAGTGTCACATCATGCATTATATTATGTAAATTTCAATCGGCGTATTTCCTTGAATGAAATTAGTCAATTGGTAGATGACGAACAAGGTATTTTCTTTGAACGTTCTGAATTGAAAAATGCATATAAGTATTAATGTTCTTACATTAGTTATCACAACGAATCATTGATGTTAGAAAAATTATATAAAAAAGCACAGATGAAAAATAAAACTTACAATGGCTTAGATTTGTTGAAATTTATAATGGCTTTGTTTGTTGTTATGATACATGTAAAGCCAAATGTGCACTCTGAAGCGTTGACTACACTATTTAATCCAATATTGAGTATTGCAGTACCAATTTTCTTTGTTCTTTCGAGTGTGTTGATATTCAATAAATTAACAAATATAGGGGGCGGTACGCTCAGCTTTTTAGATACAGTAAACGTTTAGCGATATTGTATTTATGTTGGCTAATTGTTGATATATGGTTTGTATTGTTCAAAAGACCATATCTATCAGATGGTTTTCCAAATGGTTGTCTTGAATTTGTGAAAGACTTATTTTTGGGTTCCACATTCCCTGGTTCATGGTTTCTTTCAGCATTGCTTGTTTCTGTAGTGTTCGTATATGTCGGTTGTCGTACAATAGGGAAATATGCAACAGTAGGTATTGCTTTGCTTTTATCACTATATGTTTCATGTATAACACTATTGTGTTATGATAAGCGTTATTTTTGCTGAGATGATTATGAGATTAGAATGAGTGCGTTATTTAGAGTTTTTAAAATATTTGCATTAATAATATGAAAGTATCTTTTATCTTGCCAGTATATAAAGTAGAGAAATACCTTTCTGAATGTGTGGAAAGTATATTGGCACAAACATATAGTGATTTTGAAATATTGTTGGTGGATGATGGTTCACCAGACAATTGTCCTGCATTATGCGATGAGTGGGCAAGAGTAGATAATCGTATAAAGGCATTGCATAAGCCTAATGGTGGTTTGTCGGATGCTCGTAACTATGGATTAGATCATGCCCAAGGTGATTACGTGATTTTTGTAGATAGTGATGACTTTTGGGTGGGCAAGGATTGCTTAGGAAATTTGATGAATGTTGTGAATGTACATCCTGAATGTGACTTTATAGGTTTTAACTGTTCTTATTATTATTCTGACTCTAATACATTCAATAAATGGGTTGTATATGATGAATGTTTATCAAAGCCTACTGAAAAAGATATAGTTTTGCGTTCTTTAGTTGCATCAGGTACGTTCCCTATGAGTGCATGCTTAAAGATATTAAAGCGTAAAGCTCTTTCAGACATGAACCTTCGTTTTATCAAGGGAACTATTGCAGAAGATATTCCTTGGTTTATTGATTTATTGGATGGCTCAAAGTGTTGTATGTTTATTAACCAATACATTTATGCCTATCGTCAGAACGTAGCAGGAAGTATCACAGCATCGGGAAATCCTAAAAGCACAAGCGATTTGTTTACGATAGTGAAGAACGAAGTGAATAAGATGAATGAACGTTCTTTTTCTGAAGAAGCTAAGAATGCTCTTTATTCTTTCCTTGCTTATGAGTTCTGTATTTTACTAACCGCGTCGTCGCGTATGTCAAAAGAAATGCGTAAGGAATTGATGCAATATAAGTGGCTGTTAAACTATACTGCAAATCCCAAAGTTCGTAAAGCGGTCTTTGTGAACAAATTGTTTGGAATAAAGGTTACAGAATGGGTGTTGAAGTTATATACTAATTATTTAAGGAAGTAGGCTTTGTAAGCACTCTATAAGGTATGGAAAAAGAAAATGTAAAAGAACGTCTTTGTGTGCATTTAAAGCAACGTTGGTTGATGTATTTATGCCACTCTATATTTATGACATTTTCGATAATTATAGGTATTTTTGTTTATGCCCTTATAATAGAAAAGCAAGAGTATAATGAGGCTGGCTCTAAAGAACCTGTAGCGGTAAAAGTGTTTATAAACGAGAATGATACTATTATTCCGGCTTTGTCTGCGGAGATAAAGGAATTGAAAGAAATGGTACAGAAGATACAAGATGATACTTTGTGTGTCACCATAACTAAAGGAAATAAGTGATGTTTGATTTCTTTGATTATAATTTCAGTTCGCTCATCAGTATATTTGCTGCTCTAATGGGCATGGCATATCCTTTGATATTGCAGGCAATACAAAGGATTGACGAGATGTATAATAGCTCCAAATTGGCAGCTTACTTTCAGAAACAATGGTTTTCCCTTTTGTTTAGTCATCTCTTGTTGCTGTCGATACCAGCATCTATTATAGCTCCGTTCCTTCTATATTATTATCGTGATTTTAGTTGGATGATGATATTGTCTGCTGCTCATGCAATTATCGTGTTTGCGTTGGCAATATCTGCATTTCTCTTGTTCAAGTATATTATGATGACAACGAATCCGAGAAAGTTCTTAAAATACTTGATTTACAAACTGAATGGCTCACATCCTCCATTGACGGAAATTTATCAAATATTGAAATACGCTTCAGATAGAGAAGATGATGAGTTGTTTAACGATGCTGCAGAAAGTATATACATATTCCTGTTGGTATATAGAAAAGATAAGGGAAATGAGAATGCATCAGAAGTATGGAGGATGCTTAGAGAATTGCTTAAGCAGCATTCAAAACGTGATAATCATTTCTTTTCTAATAGAAATTTGATAGATTTATATTTCTTTTCTCCTGAGGAACAAATCTTCTTATCAGAAGAAGAGTATATCTATATCTGGCAGACAGTAGATACTGTGGTGCATGCGGATAACGAATCATGGGTATATAATTACTGGACTTACGCAAATCAGTATTATATGTTTACTTTGGATCATTATAGTAAAGATGATGAGGAACTCAAATTGCAGCAGAAGAGGTTTAAAGAGCAACATTTTATGATTGGTGCGTTACTGACTTATAATCACAAATATGTATTGCTGAAAAGGTTGATGTATTTTAGCAACGCATTGCCTCCAACATATGATCTTGTTCCGAGCTCATTTAATATAATCATATTGCAATTAAAGTCTTTGATTGTGAAAAAGGATATGCCTATTGAATTAACAAAACGATATTTAATGATAGGTGCTCCACAGGATGTTAGTTCGGATAGTTTCATTTTGAGTTATGCATATAAGTATGCTTCTTTATTGCTGATACGATTGTTTACTGTAAATGATTGGAATATTACATATAGTAATCCGATGGGATTGCCTGATATATCAAGTGATTACACCGTGGAAGATCTCAATGCTGAGGTTTATATGATGAACAGATTGAAAAATAATATCTCTTCATGGTTTGAGGAAAAGGATGCTATTAAACAGACAATAGGTGAAGGTAGAGTAGTAGTGGATGATGTGTTGAATTTGTGTGATGAATATATAGTAAAATGTAAGAAGCAAATTGTGACACTCAATAACTCGATGGAAGTTGATCCTAAAAAACAAGAATATATTAAGTCGCATCTGTTGAGCGCTCTGAAGGATTATCCTTTGGTTCTTCCTATATTTGACGATATTAATACAGATGATTATGAAAGAAAGAAAATAAATAACTATGTTGAATTCCAAATTGACAAGGAGATACTTAAGGTCGGTACAAACGTAAATGCTTCTAATTTACCTGATGTTATAGTAGGACATCTTAATGAATTGGCTTATAAGGCATATAATTACCTGTTCTTGATACAGTCGAGTGTAAGAAACGTTCGTATTGCTTATAAGGATATAGAGCGAGTATTGGATGTGATAGGTGTAAATGAAAAACTTGTCGTTCTATCTCTTGGAGTGTATCTTGGTAATTATGAGGCTCTCTATGGTAAAGATGATGATAAATTCGTAGATATGGACGGCTTCCGAACTTACAAAGATTGCAATATCTATAGTATACCTTCTACACAACAAAGTATTGTTGTTATGCAGAAGTCAGACATTCCTTTTGTAAAGGAAGAAAAGCTTGAAGATGATAAAGGGCTTAAACAGATTGATGAAGAAGAATTCTTCTATTCGAACATAGATAGTATAAAAGATCTTTCCGAAGAAGTGCAATACTTAATAGTTGATAGAGGACTTTATCTTTATTCGAAGGAACGATTCAGATATATTCGACTGAAGGTTGATTATAATTCTAGTTTTGAAACTGATATGAAGAAGGTGAAAGAGGCTCGTGAAGTTGTATGGCCGTAAAAAATACTAACTATATTAAAAAAGAGAATTGGCAATTCTTTGACTATTAAATACAAACATAAAAAACAAATTATCAAATGACATTTCAATCTTTAGAGTATCTTTTATTTTTCCCTATAGTGTTTCTATTATATTGGACGGTATGCCAGAAAAGTAGAATGATGCAGAATGGACTTATTGTGGTAGCAAGTATTGTGTTCTATAGCTGGTGGGACATTCGGTTTATAGGCTTATTATTGCTCACTGCTTTTTCTACATACTTTGCTGCATGGTGGTTAGGAAAGACTGATAAGCAGAAAACACGTAAATGGATTCTGACAGGAACGGCTATTCTTAACGTGGGCATATTGTTTTTCTTTAAGTATTACAACTTCTTTGTGCAAACTTTTGTAGATGCTTTCTCGCTTATAGGGTTGCATGTTGGAGTATCAACTCTGAAAATAATATTGCCTGTTGGTATAAGTTTTTACACCTTTTCCGCTCTTAGTTATAGCATTGATGTATTCCAACGTAAGGTAGAGCCTACGAAAGATATCTTGGCGTATCTGGCCTATGTGATGTTTTTCCCAAGCATCTTAAGCGGTCCTATAAGTAGAGCCCAAAGGCAGTTGCCGCAGTATTTCAAGCTTCGTGTATTTGATTATGATAAAGCTGTGAGTGCATGTAAGCTAATCCTATTTGGAGGGGTAATAAAGCTTTGCTTAGCCGACAGATTAGGCATTTATGTGGATGCCGTTTATAGCAATATAGCCCATCATAATGGCACGACATTGTTACTTGCCAGTATTCTTTATACCATACAGATTTATGCAGACTTTGCAGGATATTCATTGATGGCAATAGGTTGCGGAAGGATGTTGGGCATTGAGTTGCCAGAGAACTTCTGTCGCCCCTATTTTGCAAGGACTGTAACTGACTTTTGGCGGAGATGGCACATATCACTTACGACATGGTTTCGTGATTATATCTATTTTCCTTTAGGTGGCAATAGATGCAGCAAAGCTCGTTGGGCATTTAATACCATAGCTGTGTTTACTATAAGTGGGCTGTGGCATGGGGCAGCATACACCTTTGTGATATGGGGTGCTTTTCATGGCTTGTGCATGGTTGTTGAACGTCTTGCTTATGGAAATCGGATAAAGGCAATTACTAATGACATTAATTTGGTTAATACATTGCGCTTAATCTTAACTTTCACCATCGTAAATTTTGCTTGGGTGTTTTTCCGTATTACCAATTTGCCAGATGTATTTTTAGTATTTAAGAAGATATTAACTGAGCATGGAAGTCCATTTGTAGATGCAGACACCTTGTTCTATGCGGTTATGTTTGCCATTCTTCTATTTATCATAGAATTTATGGAAGAGCATTTTAAGGGTAGGATTAAAGTGCTTAGCAGTAAACACTTTGTAGTGCGTTGGAGTGCTTACATTGCAATGGTAATGATGATTCTGCTTTTCGGAGTTCTTGATGGTGGATCTTTTATTTATTTTCAATTTTAAGGGTATATGAAAAATAACAAGACCTTATTTGCTTTTTGCTTAAAGATAGTGATACTGTTTGTTGTCCTTTTCTGTGTTGACAGAATGGTAGGAGCAGCATTTGTCGGTATGAAAACGTTAGGACTGGAGCGTAATCCTGAGAATATGTGGCTTAAAACTCCTTATACCGTAGAGAAGGTAAAGACTGATATAGTGGTTATAGGCTCGTCGAAGGCTACACATAATTACATTCCTGATACCTTATCACATAATTTGCATATGAATGCTTACAACTGTGGGCAGGATGGTTGTTTTTTTCTCTATCAGAATTGTATTATCAACATGATACTCGATCGCTATACACCAAAAGTTATATTGTGGGATATTCAGCCAGAATCGTTTATAAAGAATGATGTGGCGAATGAATACCAGAACATTCGTTATCTAACTCCTTATTATCGTAGAAGTCAGTGGGTGAAACATTATATAGATAGTGAATCCCCAAAAATGCCGATTCGCATGCTTTCTGAAATGTATGGCTATAACTCGAAGTTGTTGAATTACATTTTTCCATTAGTTACTCATGCATCTTCTACGAAGCATGGTTATATTCCTTTACCTTCATCTGGTTATGCTTATCCGAGAATGAAGCTGGAGTCGCAAAATGAAGATGTAGAAGTTTCACCAGATTTCCTTACGTTTTTAGACAAAACATTAAAGCGTTGTCGTTTAAAAGGGTGTGACGTAAGACTCTGTATTTCGCCTGTATATTTGAAGAAAAGTGCTTTGACACGTCAGGCAGAAGAATCTATTTCTCGGATAGCTGATATTAATGACGTACGTTGTATGAACTATCATTCTGATTCTGAATTTATGGTTGATTCAACATTATTTAAGGACGCACATCACTTGAATGATTGTGGGGCAAAGAAATTTACAAGAATTATTTGTGGTTTGAATTGAGAATCTATATATAAACTATGAGATATAATAAAAACAAAATTATTCGTTCTGTTACTGTTCCGCAATCTTTAGACTTTTGTCGGGAGGTGATGATTAAGATGCGGGCAATGGGGTATGATATGGTGGCTGTTACGTCGCCTGGACCTGAACTTGATGAACTTAGAGATGTGGACGGATTCCATTGTGTGGCAGTGCCGATGGAGAGGCATATTTCTATTGTGAGAGATCTAAAGTCGCTCATAAAGATGATAAGAGTATTCCGTAAGGAGAAACCACAGGTGGTGCATTCTATGACTCCTAAGGCTGGAATGATTTGTATGGTGGCTGCATGGCTGACTCGTGTGCCCGTGCGTATCCATACGTTTACTGGTCTTGTGTGGCCTACGGCAATAGGTATGAAAAGAAAGCTGTTGATGATGACAGACTGGCTTACTTGCGCTTGTGCTACGCATGTGATTCCTGAGGGGCAAGGAGTGCTTAATGATCTTAAGAATGGTGGCATTACCAAGAAACCTATGAAAGTGTTAGGCTATGGTAATGTGAAAGGAGTTGATATGGAGCGATTCTCACCTGCTCGTTTTGTCGTAACAAAGAATCCTGGTGTGTTTACATTCGTGTTTGTTGGTCGTATTGTTAGCGATAAGGGCATCAACGAATTGGTTGAGGCTTTCGTTAAGTTGCACGATAAGCATAAGAATACAAGGCTTGTTTTGGTTGGCAATTATGAACATAATCTTGATCCGGTAAGTGATAAAACACGTCAGCTTATAGATACAAATGATGGTATTGAAGTTTGTGGAGCAAAGTATGGTGATGACTTGTTGCAGATGTATGTAGATGCAGATTGCTTTGTAATGCCGAGTTATAGAGAGGGCTTTCCTAATACTGTACTTGAAGCAGGGGCAATGGGCTTGCCATCAATTGTGACGGACATTAATGGTAGCCGAGAAATTATAGAGAATGAGAAGAATGGCTTGATTGTTCCTGCGAAGGATGCTGATGCGCTTTATGTGGCGATGGAACGTATGTTGGCTGATACTGCCGTTCGTTCAACAATGAAGCAAAACGCAAGGCAAATGATAGAGTCTCGTTTTGAAAAAAACTTTGTTCAGAGTTGCCAAATTGAGTTTTATAAAAGTATAAAATAGCAATTGGTTTATGTTTCAGATCTATAAAAAGATATTAATAATAATTATTGTATGTATAAACATTTTTTTAAGAGATTCTTTGATTTCTGGATTTCTCTAATTGCATTGATATGCATTAGTCCAATCTTGATAGTCGTAACAGTCTGGTTGCATTTTGCAAATAAGGGTGCTGGAGCTTTCTTCTTTCAGGAACGTCCAGGAAAAAATGGTAAGATTATTAAGGTAATCAAGTATAAAAGTATGACAGACGAAAGAGATGCTAATGGCAATCTGCTGCCTGACGCTGATCGTTTAACTAAAGTTGGAAAGTTTGTCCGTTCTACTTCTATCGATGAGTTGCCGCAGTTAATTAATGTACTGAAAGGAGACATGGCCTTAATTGGTCCCCGTCCACTGTTGGTGAAATATCTCCCATATTATTCTGAACGTGAGCAATTGCGTCATATGGTAAGACCTGGTATTACTGGCTGGGCTCAAGTTCATGGACGCAATCATGTTTTATGGGAAGAGCGTTTTGAGTATGATGCATATTATGCTGAGCATCTTTCTTTTGCTTTGGATATTAAGATTATCTTTATGACGATTAAGAATGTCCTTCAGAGAAAAGATATTGAAGTAGCTCCAAACTTAATGGATTTCGATGAGTATAGAAAGCAACAAATGGAAGGAAAAACCTTTCTGTCTGTAGAAGATGCTACTATAAATAGTACTCAGATAAAAGTTATACGGGAAGATGAATTCCCACGTTATGGGGGGGGCAATAAAGCCCGAAAAGCTTTAGAGTATGAGAAGCTTCTCCGTTCAGAAGGTTATAATGCGATTGTAACCTGTGGTGGTATTCATAGTAATCATAATCGTGCAATGGCTCTTATGGCAATGGCTAATGGGTGGGAATGCCACTTGGTTTATCATGGTGATAAAGGTGTGTTTATGAAAGGTGGTGGCAATGCAGATTTGGTTAAAATGACGAACGCCACTTATGAATTCGTTAAAGTCGATGCAATTTCAAATGCTATGGATTCTGCCATGGAAAGATATAAGGCAGAAGGATTAAAACCTTATTATGTCCATGGTGGTGGGCATGATTTACCTGGTGGAATTGCTTATGTCAATGCCATTCAAGAATTAAAGGCTAATTGTGATTTAAATGGATACAAACCGGATTACATTTTTGTAGCTTCAGGAACAGGATCTATGCAAGCTGGTATGGCAGTAGGCTTGGATTTTGTTGGATGGAGTGATGTCAAACTTATCGGTATTTCGATTGCTCGCCAACAAGATCGGGGTAAAAAGATAATTGTAGATTTTGCTAATATGCTAGCTAAACAGTATGGTATAGAAAAACGCTATGAAAATAGTATTTGTTTTAATGCTGACTACATAGGGGAAGGATATGATAAGCAATCGACAGATGAGGAGACGAGATTTATAAACAGTGTGAAAGAATCAACAGGACTCCTTTTAGATGAAACATATTCAGGTAAGGCTATGTTTGGCATGATGAATTATATAAAGAAGCATGATATTAAGGGCAATATTATGTTTTGGTTGACTGGTGGCCCTCTTAATTCAAACATTTAATATTAATAAGTATGAATATTCTATTTACTTGTGCGGGAAGACGCACATATCTTTTGAAATATTTCAAGGAGAATATGGAAGCAGGCGATAAGGTGGTTGCTACTGATATGCAATTATCTGCTCCTGCATTACAAGTTGCGGATGTCAAGATCCAAGTTCCAGCTGTTTATGACCCTAAATATGTTGATCTTACTTTGGATATTTGTAAAGAGCAGAAGATTGACGCTTTGTTGTCTCTTAACGACTTGGAGCTACCAATACTAGCAGAAAACAAGGCTCGTTTTCAGGAGATAGGTGTTAAGCTTATTGTAAGCGACCTTTCTGTTATCGACATTGCTTTTGATAAATATAAGACTGCACAATGGGTGGAATCTTTGGGACTTAAGTCTCCTAAGACATTTGTTAGATTGTCAGATGCCAAGAAAGCATTGGAAACTGGCGAATTACATTTCCCATTGTTTATGAAACCTCGCTGGGGATCTGGCTCAATTGGATTGGAATCTATCGCCGATATGGAAGAATTGGATACCTACTATCATCTGTTGATGAAGAAGATCAAGAAGACAATCTTGGCAACAGCTTCTGTGGGTGATGAGTACATCATGATTCAGGAGAAATTGACCGGCAAGGAGTTCGGACTGGATATCATGAATGACTTGGAGGGTAACAATGTTGCTGTCAGTGTGAAGCAGAAACTTGCGATGCGAGCTGGCGAGACTGATAAGGCTATTACTTTGGATTTACCTGAAGTACGTGAAATTGGCAAGAATATTGGCTCTGCATTGAAGCATATAGGTAATCTTGATGTTGATGTGATGCAGAACGAAAAGGGCGAGTATTGCGTATTGGAACTGAATCCACGTTTTGGTGGTGGCTTCCCATTCAGCTACGAGGCTGGCGTGAATTTGCCTAAGGCTATCATCGAGTGGGTAAAGGGCAATAAGGTTGATGCCGCCATTCTGCAGCCCAAATATGGTAAAATGTTTGCTAAGAACGACTATTTGATGGAAATCAAATAGGAGAATATGGTAAACTTTGTATTGTATGAATAGAGATTGTTTCTTGTCTTTTCACTAAGATCTTAATATTGTAAAAGGCAAGAAACAATCAAACTGCAAGACTTTTCTTGAATGATATGAAAATAGTATATGATAAATATCAAGAATACTGTTCCCGATAATATTTATAAAGAAACAGCATGTAAGTGTAATTATCTAGTGTTGTATTTTTAATATCTATGGTGCGTTTTAAAAAGCCTCTTTGATGTTAAATTGTAGATATAGATTTTAGTTGTATATGAAACAGCATTATATTCCAAGATGTTATCTAAAGCAATTTTCAGACAATCCCAAGAGTGTCTATACTTATGATAAAATAAGTTCAAAAGCATATCGTGCAAGCTTGATGTCTGTATGTTGTGAAGATGACATATATTCTTTGTCGGATTCTTATGTAGAAGAAAGCAATAATCAAAATGGCGGGCATCTTAATAAACTTTCTATAGAACAAGAGCATTTTGCCCATTTTGTCGAGCCGGAACTCTCGAAGTTATTGAAAGAACTTGATGTTATCAAGGATGAATGGATGACTGATAAGGAGCATTATCGACTAACCTTTTTAGAAAAGAAGGAAATTGCATTGCATCTTGTCACTCAGTTTTTTAGACTCCCTGAGATAAGAGAATATGTTGTTAATGACTATATTAGGATGGATAAAGCAAATATAGATATTATTAAACATTTTCTTGCCATGCAACATAAAGATAAATCTTTTGAGGATTTAAAAATTGATATAGAATGTGAAGAACCAGCTCTACATGCAGATTTGACTTATCTGAATAACGATATGCTTATGAAGTTCGCAGATGCTATTGCTCATAATATTTGGATCTTTCAAGTGAGTCGTAATGCTGATTTTTATACAAGTGATTTCCCGATTGTAGTTAAACCTCATGTTCTGAATGTTAGACCTATGTATATGGGGTTAGCTCAATATGGTGGTGAACTTACTTATCCTTTGTCACCAAGTATATTGCTGACAGTCTACGATAGAGAATATTTTAATTCGCTGGGTGATAAAGATTGCATGTTTATTGAAGCTACCGATAAAGAAGTGCGTCGCCAAAATATGCTGCGATATTTCTATGCAAAACGTCATGTTTTTAGCCTTCATAATGATTACAGACTCATTGATAGGATATATGCTAATGAAGGGCGTCATATATTTTTTAACTGTAACTTGAAAACTGAGATTATTAGTGGATTTGGAAGATATTAAATGGATGAAATTTATGAATGGCTGAATCCTCGGATTCCTGTGGAGTATGTGCTTATTTCCTTTCTTGTGCTTTCTGTTGCAATCGTGATTGGAATGCTGGTGATGAAAGGGAGCAGGGCGAAGAGGTTCATGCTTGGGGCTTTGCTTGCGGAATATTACTTTCTGGTGCTTTGCTCTACTGTGATTTGTAGAGCAAGTCATGGAGAACGGCATATCGAGATCCTGCCGTTTTGGAACTATCCCGATATTTGGAATCGGGTGGATTATCCTGCTGACTTGATAGAAGTGTTGTTGAATATCGCACTCTTCTTGCCGATAGGATTGCTACTTGGAGGAATTGGGTTTAAAACCAAGAAGGTTCTCTTGTCGGGAATCTACTTATCGGGGATTATTGAGGTTTCACAATTCGCCTTTTGCAAAGGGCTTTGTGAAACAGATGATGTAATGCATAATAGCATGGGGGCATTCCTAGGATATCTGGGATTCCTAGGAATTCTTAAAGGGAAAAGAAGGTTGTTTTCGAAATTCTCAGGCTCTCTTTAGAAAAAAGATTTTTTTCGAAAACGTACCCATACTTCTTTGTTGATAAAGCGAGCTGCACTCGGCAATTTGAAAGCGAGCTTTCATTGCACTCATTGGCATTGCTTTTTCCCATTAAAGAAGGCTTTTTCGAAAACCTACCTTCAATAGTCTTTTCGACCCCTTCGGTTCCCCTTCTAGGGGACAGAAACCTTCCTTACCCTTAAAGAAGGAGTTTTTTCTAAAATCACCCCGTCCCTCTTTACCATTAAAGAGGGCTCCACCTCTCACCCCGACCCTCTCAC
>ERZ780212.1260-NODE-1260-length-20910-cov-5.167873_pt1 | contig 20910 bp, 17 predicted proteins | sample MGYA00511364_ERZ780212 | MGnify/ENA primary metagenome ERZ780212 (study PRJEB29588, sample SAMEA2147991) | human gut metagenome | biome: human gut; feature: human-associated habitat; material: faeces | place: Denmark | collected 2008/2010 ...
GGGCAAGTGCTATGGCAAGCAATGCGCACGATGAAATGATATAATTGGTCAATATCAGCTGCTTTCGTGAAACCAAATCGCCAAGCGGAATGACAAACACAAGTCCGACTACATAACCTATCTGGGTCAATGTCGCAACCATGCTGGCAGAAAAGTCGCTTACCCCAAAATCCTTTGCCATGCTGCCCAACAAAGGCTGGTTGTAGTAGCAGTTGGCAACGGAAAGCCCGGTAGCGACTGCCATCAGAGCCAGCAGAGGTGCCGGAATGCCGTGGTTTTCTCTCAATTCATATTTCATCATTTATTCCTCCTTTCAGTATGACACAACTTTCAATCCAATCAAGGAGGCAATGAGCGTGAACAGGAAGAAAAGCCGTATGGGAGTGGCCGGCTCTTTGAAAACGAATATCCCAATCAAGACCGTGCCGACCGCTCCGATACCCGTCCAAATGGCGTATGCCGTGCCCAAAGGCAAAGTCTGAACCGCTTTGGCAAGTAATGCCATACTCAATACCGTGGAAGCCAAGAAACCGCTTCCCCACAGATAAAAACCAATACCTGATGCCTCTCTCGTTTTTCCCAAGCAGAATGTAAGGCTTACCTCAAACAATCCTGCCAAAAATAAAATTATCCAATTCATACCTATGAATTATTAAATTCGGGTGCAAAAGTAAGCAAGTAATCCCTGACGGCTTTTTGCTTTTGGCAAAAACTGATTTTGCATTTGGCAAAAAACAACCATTCATTTCCGTTTCCGTGTGCTATTTTATAATTTTGCACACCGATAAGAACTACGAACTATGGATATAAAGGAAATCATCAACCAGAGATATGCTATGCCGGACGCGTCTTTGGACAAGTTGCGGCAATGCCTGACGGAAGTTTCGTATCCCAAAGGATTCCGCGTGCTGGAAAGCGGCAAGGTGGAGAAGAACATCTTTTTCATCAAGGAAGGCATTGTCCGTGCCTATACTTCGGTGGATGGGAAAGAAATTACTTTTTGGGTCGGCAAAGAGGGAGCGACCCTTGTTTCTATGAAAGGCTATGTAAATGACGAGCCGGGATATGAAACAATGGAGCTGATGGAAGATTCCGTCTTATATGTATTGAAAAGGAAAAAACTGAAAGAGTTGTATTCGGAAGATTTGCACATCGCCAATTGGGGACGGCGTTATGCGGAGATGGAGCTGCTTGCCACTGAGGAACGGCTGATTTCTATGTTGTCCGCTATCGCTTCGGAACGGTATAAGGAGCTATTGGAGAAAGAACCAGATTTGTTACAGCGGTTGCCGTTAGGAAGTATCGCCACCTATTTAGGCATCACACAGGCAAGTTTGAGTAGGATTCGGGCACAAATAAAATGACGTTTCAACCTTTTAACGGATGATGTTTTTTAATGACACAAATATGACACTTTTTAAAGGAACTCTCAATGGAGGAGCAGTATGTAAAGGAGCGGGAAAGAGTAGCAGACGGTAGAATTTGAGGAAATTTTTATTATCTTCGCAGGATTGAAATTTGATTGAAATGCCAGGAAAGAATTTTGCTCTGATAGGGGTCGGAGGCTATATCGCACCGCGTCACCTCAGGGCGATAAAGGATACAGGAAATATCTTACAGGCGGCTTACGACCGTTTCGACAGTGTCGGGATTATGGACAGTTTCTTCCCCGATGCTGCTTTTTTTACAGAGCAGGAGCTCTTCGACCGTCACTGCTCGAAACTCAAAGGTACGGACAGGCAGATAGAGATGCTGTCGGTATGTACTCCCAACTATCTGCATGACGCGCACATGCGTTACGGTCTCAGGCTCGGGGCGGATGTCATCTGCGAGAAGCCGGCCGTACTCAATCCCCATAACATAGACGCCATCATGAGGATAGAGGAGGAGACCGGTCATAAGGCCTACAACATCCTCCAGCTCCGTCTGCACGACTCCATAGTAGCGCTGAAGAAGAAGATAGACGAGGGTCCGGCGGACAAGGTCTACGACGTGGACCTGACCTATATCACCTCCCGGGGCAACTGGTACTACGCCTCATGGAAGGGCGACGAGCACAAGAGCGGGGGAGTGGCCACGAACATCGGCGTGCATTTCTACGACATGCTGCAGTGGATATTCGGACCGGTGAGCGAGAACATAGTGCATGTGAAAAGTCATGACCGGGTGGCCGGTTATCTTGGATTGAAGAAGGCCCGAGTGCGCTACTTCCTGAGTATCAACGCGGACAACTTGCCGGAGAATGCCGTGCAGGGCGAGAAACGTACTTACCGTACCATTATGATAGACGGGGAGGAGTTCGAGTTCAGCGCCGGTTTCACGGAACTGCATACACGCAGCTATGAGAAGATACTTGCCGGAGAGGGTTTCCGCATCAGCGAGGCCCGTCCGTGTATTGAGATTGTCAGTCAGATACGTACCGCCGCGCCCATAGGCCTCAAAGGGGACTACCATCCTTTGGCTAAGTTGCCTTTGGCGCCTCATCCTTTCGGTTGGTAACATGCGTGATATGGAGCAAAAGATACAGATGGTAGACCTTCACGGTCAGTATATGAAGATAAAGGCGGAGATCGACGCTGCCATAGCGGAGGTCATCGACAGTTCGGCTTACATCAACGGTCCCGCAGTCGTAAGATTCGCATCGGCCCTGGCGCAGTACACGGGTGCAAGGCACGTTATTCCCTGCGGCAACGGTACTGATGCCCTGCAGATAGCCCTGATGGCCCTCGGCCTGAAACCGGGCGATGAGGTCATAGTCCCCGCATTCACCTATGTGGCCTCGGCCGAGGTGATAGCCTTGTTGGGTCTCAGGCCGGTGATGGTGGACGTGGACCGGGATACCTTTAATACAGACATACGTTTTATCGAGAATGCCTTGACGCCGAGGACCCGGGCCATCATCCCCGTGCATCTGTTCGGGCAGAGCTGCGATATGGCTCCGATACTGGATTTCGCGGCGGCCCATGGCCTTTATGTTGTCGAGGACAATGCCCAGTCCCTCGGAGCCGTCTACACCTTCCCCGACGGCCGCCGCAGGCATACCGGCACCCTCGGGCACATCGGCTGCACTTCGTTCTTCCCCTCGAAGAACCTCGGCTGCTACGGAGACGGCGGTGCTCTTTTTACGGACGATGACACCCTGGCTGAACGCATCCGCATGACGGCCAATCATGGACAGAAGGTGAAATATCATCATGATATCATAGGATGCAATTCCCGGCTGGATACTATACAGGCCGCAGTGCTGGAAGTCAAGCTCCGTCATCTGGACGGTTACTGTGAGGCACGGAGGACTGCCGCGCACCGTTACAACGAGATGCTTCAGGGTGTGGACGGCATAGAGATGCCTGTGGAGGTACATTACAGTACGCATGTCTATCACCAGTATACATTGAAGGTGGCTGACGGACGTCGTGATGCTCTGAAGGAGTTCCTGGCATCCAAGGGCATACCGTCAATGATATATTATCCCTTGCCTCTGCACCGTCAGAAAGCGTATGCTCAGGACGGCACTGGCCTGAAAATTGCGGAGGCTCTGGCTGACTCCGTGCTGTCCCTGCCGATGCATACTGAGCTGACGCCCGTGATTCAGGAGCGGATTGCAGGGGCTGTTGCCGGATTTTTCAAAAGATAACCGGATGAATGCTTTGGAAGTAAAATATTTCGCGCACGAGACTGCTGTCATAGACGAGGGCTGTACCATAGGGGAGGGCTCAAGGATATGGCATTTTTCACATATAATGGCCGGTGCGGTGCTGGGAAAGGGATGCAATATCGGTCAGAATGTGGTGATATCTCCTGGAGTAGTGCTGGGAGACAATGTGAAGGTACAGAACAATGTCTCTGTATATACGGGAGTTACATGCGAGGATGATGTGTTCCTCGGTCCTTCCTGTGTGTTTACCAATGTGGTGAATCCACGTAGTGCGGTATGCCGGCGTGGGGAGTATGCCAGAACCAGGGTGGGGAAGGGCGCGACCATAGGGGCCAATGCAACTGTGGTGTGCGGACACGATATAGGCGAGTGGGCCTTCATAGGAGCCGGCGCCGTGGTTACTAAGGACGTGCCTCCGTACGCGCTGGTGGTGGGCAATCCGTCGCGGCAGACGGGATGGATGAGCAGGGCCGGCTATCGTCTGGAGTTCGGACCTGACGGGACGGCCGTATGCCCGGGAACAAGAGAGAAATATCTTTTTAAAGACGGAAAAGTAACACTAATAGAACGCAATAATTAATTAACAACAATCAAAGTATGAAGAAAAACCTTTTGATTCTTATTCTGTCGGCGGTACTGCTGCCATTTGCCGCTTCGGCACAGAATATCCAGTTTGAGGAGTACGACCTCGACAATGGTCTTCATGTGATTCTGTCCCAGAACCACAAGACTCCCAATGTTGTAGTCTCAGTAATGTATCATGTGGGTTCGAAGAATGAGGAACCGCATCTTACTGGTTTTGCTCACTTCTTCGAGCACCTTATGTTCGAGGGAACCGAGAATATTCCCCGTCATACCTATGACAGATATGTGTCTGATGCGGGCGGCTCGCTCAATGCCAACACCAGCAACGACCGTACCTACTATTTCGAGAAGCTTCCCTCCAACTATCTGGAACTGGGCCTCTGGCTTGAGTCCGAGAGGATGCTTCACCCCAGAATTGAGGAAATCGGTGTGAATACCCAGAAGGATGTGGTATGTCAGGAGATGGGACAGACCCGCGACAACCAGCCTTATGGTACTGCCTTTACCAAGATTCTGACCAATTCTTTCAAGATTCACCCTTACAACCATGACGTGCTCGGATCGGAGGAGCATATCCGCAATGCCTCTATTGAGGATTTCCAGGAGTTCCACGACATGTTCTACAAGCCCAACAACGCAGTCCTCGTAATCTGTGGCGATTTTGATAAGGACCAGGCCAAGAAGTGGGTAAACGACTATTTCGCAGACATACCTGCCGGTACCGTGGAGCCCCGCAGGCCGGATCCCAATATGGAGCCAAGGAGAACAGCTCCCGTCAAGGATACCGTCTATGACAATATCCAGATGCCCATGCTTTTTGAGGTCTATCCCTCACCTGCATACGGCACGGATGATTATTTTGCGATGAGTATTTTCAGCACTATCCTTTCCAGTGGCAACTCTTCCCGTTTCCAGTCCCAGCTCGTTGACAAGAAGCAGGTGAGCCTTGGTGTTTACGGCAGCGCAATGCCTTTCGAGCATCCAGGTGTCTTCATGATTCAGGCCGTGCCCAACAACGTGGATCTCGCTGAGCTTGAGCCTGATGTGGATTCCGTAGTATATGACCTGCTTGAGAACGGCATATCCGATGAGGAGTTCCAGAAAGTGATGAATATGGTGGAGATGTCGGCTGCCAGCGCCAATTCTACTATTGACGAGGTGGCTGAGAATCTCGCTACGGCCTACACCTATTTCAAGGATACCGACTTCGTGAACAGGACTCTTGAGAACTACACCAAGTTCACCAAGGAGCAGGTAATAGAGATCGCCAAGAAGTATATCGATCCCGTCCAGAAGATATCCATCTACTATCTTCCCAAACAGAATTAATCACTTTCACAACTTATAAGAAATGAATAATATGAAAAATACAATCTCAATAGTTTTGCTGGCGGCTCTGATGTCGGTATTCCCGCTGAGCGCCCAGATAGACAGAACAAAGGCACCGGAGCCGGGCCCGGCACCAGTTGTGGAGTTCGGCAACTTCGAGAAATTCACCCTGGACAACGGTCTCCGCGTCATCCTCGTTGAGGACCATGAGCGTCCGATTGTGTCATTCGGTATAAGGTTTATCGTAGACCCGTTTGTTGAGGGAGACAAGGCCGGCGAGTCCTCTTTCTTCGGACAATTGTGGAGCAAGGGTACTGCCAGCCGCACCGCGGAGCAGATTAACAACGAGGTGGATTTCCTTGGCGCATCCTTCGCTACAGGCTCAAGCTACATAGGCTTCACTTCCCTCTCAAAATACACTGATAAGATGATGGACATTCTCTCGGATGTACTCTACAATCCTACCTTCCCTCAGGAAGAGCTGGACAAGATCAAGAACCAGGCTATCGGAGGTCTGAAGATGTCCAAGACAGACCCCGCGTCTATCATAAGCAATATTCAGACAGCAACAGTATATCCTAAGAATCACCCTTATGGAGATATCATGACGGATGCCACTGTCAATGCTGTTACTGTGGATGACTGCCGTGAGTACTATGACAAGTATATCATACCGAACAGTGCAATCCTGGTGATTACCGGCGACATGACCCTTGACCAGGCCAAGGCCATCTGCGGACAGTATCTGGCAAATTGGGAAGAGGGTGAGATCATTACATTTGACGATCCCGATGTCAACCGTCCCGAAGGTATAGAAGTTGTCTTCTCTCCCAAGGATGGAGCCGTTCAGTCCACTATACGCATGATGGCTCCCATTGAACTCAAGCCGGGTGCGGAAGACGTGCTTGCTCTGTCCGTAGCCAACGGTATCTATGGCGGCGGTGACTTCGCGGCTAAGTTGATGAAGAATCTCCGTGAGACAAAGGGCTATACATACGGTGCTTATTCAAGTGTCGGCTCGGATCCCATCTCGGCATCTTTCTATGCTCTCGCAGACGTGAACGGCAACGCTACCGACAGCTCTTTTGTGGAGATGCGTAAGGAGCTCCAGAGCATGATGGACGGTGATTATACAGAGGCTGATGTCAAGAAGTTCAAGACTCTCTATGCCGGCTCATTCTCCCGTTCTCTGGAGTCTTCCGACAATATCGCCCAGTATGCCTATATGATTGAAAGGTACGGTTTCCCTGAGGATTACTACGCTACATATCTCCAGAGACTGGACGCCGTGACCATGGAAGACGTGCAGAGGGTCATTGCCAAGTATTTCGATCCTGACAATATGTACTGGTTCTGCGTGGGAGATCCTTCTGTGATTCCCGCTCTGGCCCAGTATGATTCTGACGGAACTGTCGTGGAACTTGACTTCGAGGGCAATCCCATCGAGCATAAGGAGATTGCAGCTGATGTGACAGTTCAGACCGTATTTGACAACTACATCAACTATCTCGGTGGCCGTGAGCTTATCGACGGCATCAAGGATATGACTACTCAGACGGACATGACAGTCCAGGGAATGACCATGTCCAATACCGTCAAGATAATTCCTGCTGAGAAGGCATTCTCGCAGACACAGTCCATGGGCGGGCAGGAGATGTCTAAAATCAAGTTGGTGAAAGGCAAACTTACAGTGTCCTCTCCTATGGGCGGTTCTCAGGAAGTAACAGACCCGGCTCAGATAGCTACAGTGGTGAGTGAGAGTGACCTTTATCCTTTCCCTGAGGTTCTTGGAACGGATGGCTATGAGCTGACAGGCATCGAGACCCTGGACGGACGTGATGCATATAAGGTTAAAAGCACATCTGACAACGGTACTGTGACCGTTGATTATTACGATGTTGAGACAGGTGCCAAGGTCAAGACAGTGGAGTCGGCCATGGGACAGTCTGTCGAGACATATTATGTGGAGTATCAGAAGACCAAATACGGCATCATGTATCCTTCAGTCATGAAGATGGTCATACCTCAGTTGGGAGAGGTGGAAGCCAATGTCGTTAATGTCAAGATCAACTCCAAGCTCAAAGCCAAAAAGCTCTAATTTATTGCATCTCATAAACTAAAAGAAAGGTCATTGGCTTCTAGCCAGTGGCCTTTCTTGATATTTGATATTTGTCATCCCAGTTACCTGCTGGGTCGGCTCCGTAGATGCAGCTGCGCTTGGGGAGTACCGCTGTTTTTAGCGCTTTTGAGTCATTCGGAGTAGTCTATTGTGAAGGTCTTTTCGGTGTTGGAGTTAAGAGGCGTGAAGCTGATTTTCAAGCCTTTGATTCCGGAGGCTGTGTATTTTTCAGAAAGCGGAAATGAGAACACCGACTGGCTCAGGTAGGCCTGGGGGTCGTTGTTGGCGTTGTGACGCAACTCCAGATTCCAGTATCCTTCCGCGTCAGGATTTGCGGAGCCTGTGTTGTCTACAAGGGCGATAGAGTGCCGGTAATATCCTACTCCGCTGATGGTGAAGGAAAGTGTGACGAACCGGCCGGCTCCGTAGATGCCGCCGCTGTGCCAGGCCTCAATCAGGTTGACAGGGTCGCTGCCGAGGGTGTCGGGACTGGAGGTTACTGTAATACTGTCCTCAGACACATATCCGTAGGACTGAAAACTGGCCTCAATCCGGTCTCCCAGTTCTCCTGATGGAACTGAGAATGTCGCGAACAGTCTTTGATTATGTTTCATGCCGGACAGTCCACTGGGCCATTCCGTCGGATATACTAAGGTGGAGTCATCAGTTACCAGATAGGAAACATCCTGATTTGACGGCTGCTCTTTGACTGCCGTCATATAGGAAAAATAGGTGGGGGTATTGTCTATCTTACATGAAGTAACTGCCGCTATGGCAGCCATTGCGGCGGATATTGTGTACATCAGGTTGCTTTTCATCTCAGTGAATATTGTTTGGTTTGTAAAATTTTCTTCGTTGATATAGCAAAGAATGTGCCTGTAATTTGGAAATCAGTAAAATAGTATTTACTTTTGCGCTCCTTTCCGAAAGGAGGGATTATAAATAAAGTCTAACACCTTAATAGAAAGAAATTTTAATTTATTATGGAAAAAGAACAGGAAGTAATGGTGGAGACCGCTGAGGCGGCTGCTCCCGTAGAAAACACCGCAAAGCGTAAAAGCAATGCGTCTGTGCCGGTAGACCAGTTCGACTGGGACAGTTTTGAAGAAGACTCATCTGAGGCCGACCGCAAGGCCGATGAGGAAAAGTACAATCAGACTCTTTCTAAAGTAGTGGAGAATGAGGTGGTTGAAGGAACAGTGATGGCAGTCGGAAAACGCGAGGTGCTCGTCAATATCGGATACAAGAGCGAGGGTGTCATCAATATCTCAGAATTCCGCTACAATCCAGATATAAAGGTAGGTGACAAGGTTGAGGTGTATGTTGAGACAGCTGAGGACAAGAAGGGCCAGCTGATTCTCTCGCACAGAAAGGCACACTCACTCCGTTCATGGGATCTCGTGAACGAGGCCTACGAGAAGGACGAGATCGTCAAGGGTTATGTTAAGTGCCGCACCAAGGGCGGTATGATCGTCGATGTATTCGGTATCGAGGCATTCCTGCCCGGTTCTCAGATCGACGTGAAGCCTATCCGTGACTACGATGTATTCGTCAACAAGACAATGGATTTCAAGATCGTCAAGATCAACAACGAGTACCGCAACGTGGTCGTTTCCCACAAGGCTCTCATCGAGGCCGAGCTTGAGGCTCAGAAGGCCGAGATCATCAGCAAGCTGGAGAAAGGCCAGATTCTCGAGGGCACAGTCAAGAACATCACTTCTTACGGTGTGTTCGTGGACCTCGGCGGCGTAGACGGTCTTATCCATATCACAGACCTCTCATGGGGCCGTATCAATCATCCCGAGGAGGTCGTGCAGCTTGACCAGAAGATCAACGTGGTAATCCTCGACTTCGATGATACCAAGAAACGTATCGCTCTCGGTCTGAAGCAGCTCCAGCCTCATCCCTGGGATGCTCTTGATCCCAATCTCAAAGTCGGTGACGTTGTTAAGGGCAAGGTGGTCGTTATCGCTGACTACGGTGCTTTCGTTGAGATTCAGCCCGGCGTTGAGGGCCTGATCCACGTGTCCGAGATGTCATGGTCGCTCCATCTGCGCAGCGCTCAGGACTTCCTGAAGGTCGGAGATGAGGTGGAGGCCGTTATCCTGACCCTCGACCGTGAGGAGAGGAAGATGTCCCTCGGTATCAAGCAGCTCAAAGAGGATCCTTGGGCAACCATCGCCGAGAAATATCCCGTTAACTCAAGGCATATCGCAACAGTCCGCAACTTCACCAACTTCGGTGTGTTCGTAGAACTTGAGGAGGGCGTGGACGGTCTGGTTCATATCAGCGACCTGTCCTGGACTAAGAAGATCAAGCATCCTTCAGAGTTCACCTCTATCGGAGACAAGCTTGAGGTAGTCGTTCTCGAGGTCGACAAGGAGAACCGTCGTCTGAGCCTCGGTCACAAGCAGCTGGAGGAGAATCCCTGGGACGTATTCGAGACCCAGTATCCTCTCGGCTCCATCCATGAGGGTACCATAACCAGCTTCGCTGACAAGGGCGCTATCGTCTCTCTCGGGGAAGGCGTTGAGGGCACATGCTCTATCAAGAATCTCCAGAAACAGGACGGCACTACGGCCAATGTAGGCGAGAAGCTGCCTTTCAAGGTTATCGAGTTCAATAAGTCCAACAAGAAGATAGTTCTCTCCCATACCAGAACATGGGAAGAGCCTAAGAAAGAGGAGAGCCGCCGCGAGAGCGACAGCACTCAGAGTGCCATGAAGAAACTCAAGACCAATCTTGAGAAGACCACTCTCGGTGACATCTCCGAGCTCGCCGACCTCAAGAGCAAGATGGAACAGGAGGCCAAGTAGTACATGAACTTTTCGTTGACGACATTGGGGGTCTCATCGGCCTCCCCGACAACGGACAGATATCCCAGCGCTCACATATTGAATATATGTGGGCGCTTGTTCCTTATAGACTGCGGTGAGGGATGCCAGATGCTGATGAAGCGTCATGGTATCTCCCTGATGAGACTGGAGCGAATCTTTCTCTCGCATCTTCACGGGGATCATGTTTTCGGAATATTCGGCCTGCTGTCCACACTCTCCATGTCCGGGCGGACTGAGCCCCTGCACATATATGCTCCGGAGGGATTTGAGGCGATACTGAGTTTCTTTAAAGAGCATTTCCTGGAAAGGGATACTTACCCTGTAGAATATCATGCGCTTACCGCATCCGGGCCTGAGACGGTCTTGGATGACGCTCAGTTGACAGTATCAGTGCTGCCTTTGCATCACAGAATCCCGGCTTATGGCTTTCTTTTCAGGGAGCGGATGCCACGTCTCAATGTACGGAAGGAGGCTATAGCTGAACTGAACTTATCAGTCAGTGAGATACTGGAGCTTAAAGAAGGACATGACGTGGCAAGGGAGGACGGGACGCTTCTGTCGGTTGCCGAGCTGACTTACCGTCCGTACAAGCCGCGTTCTTTTGCCTATGTCAGCGACACTGCTGTGTTTGACGGCCTTTCGGATATGGTCAGGGGTGTGGACCTGCTGTATCACGAGGCCACCTTCGGGGACGACTGTGCAGATAAGGCGGCTCAGATGTTTCATTCTACAGCTAAGGATGCGGCGGAGACAGCGTTGAGGGCCGGTGCAGGCCGCCTTGTCATAGGCCATTTCTCCTCCAGATACAAGGATGCCGATGTCCTGCTCCGTCAGGCCAGGGAGGTGTTTCCGGATACTGAGGCCGGCATGGAGGGCGCGGTTTTTGATATACCTGAGAAAAATTGTTAAGATGAATAGAAAAAAGACAGTAGTAAAGTTGCTGCCGGTAGTGCTGGTGATGTTGCTCTCCCCGTTGACATTGTCCGCGCAGAAGAGTGATATGAGCAGAGCCGCGGAGAAATACAGTCAGGTACTTTATCTGATTGACCGGCTTTATCTGGAGGACGTGGATTTTGCCAAGCTGGTTGAGGAGGCCCTTGTGACCACGATGGGGGAGCTGGACCCGCATTCATCCTATATTTCCGCCGAGGATGCCAAGGCTATGAACGAGCCTCTGCAGGGCGAGTTCGAGGGCATAGGCATAGAGTTCGCCATCATAGAGGATACGCTTACGGTGCAGGCGACGGTGGCCGGTGGCCCTTCCGAGAAGGTGGGCCTGCTGGCAGGAGACAAGATTATCCGGGTGGATACCAGTTTTATAGCCGGAACAGGGCTGACGATTGAGGCGGTACACGGTTATCTGAGGGGTAAGAAAGGGACAAAGGTGGAGCTGGATGTCCTCAGGAAAGGTGTCACGGATACGCTGGACTTTAGTATTGTCAGGGATAAGATTCCGCTCAATAGTCTGGACGCGGCATACGAGGTGGAGGACGGTGTGCTGTATCTGAAGCTCAGCCGTTTCGCGTTGGCCTCTGCCGGGGAAATTCACGATGCCATGAAGTCCTTTGACGGAGAGATAAAAGGCGTCATACTGGATCTCAGGGGCAATTCGGGCGGATTTTTGCCGACGGCCATAGATGTGGCCAATGAGTTCCTCGACAAGGATGATCTTATAGTTTATACTGAGGGCCGCCGGATACCGAGGATGGAGGAATACGCCCGCGGCAACGGACTATACCGTCACGGCCCCTTGGTGGTGATGATAGACGAGAACTCAGCCTCGGCCAGCGAGATAGTCTCCGGTGCCGTGCAGGACCACGACCGGGGAATCATAGTCGGCCGCCGTTCCTTCGGCAAAGGGCTGGTACAGCAGGCTATCCCCATGGAAGACGGCTCTGAGATCAGGCTGACCATCGCCCGCTATCATACGCCTTCCGGCAGGGTTATCCAGTCTCCCTATGAGAACGGAAAGGCGGATGAGTATTATAAGGATTTCTATGACAGGTACCTGCGCGGAGAGTCCTTCAGCCGCGACAGTATTCATTTCCCTGATTCATTGAAGTTCAAGACCCTCAGACTGGGACGTACTGTCTATGGGGGTGGAGGCATCATGCCGGATGTGTTTGTGCCTCAGGACACCACAGCATATTCGGCCTACTATGCCGCTTTGCTCCGTCAGGGACTGGTCATAGAGTACATGAACGGGCTGTGTGACCGTCACCGCGCGGAGTGGAAGGCCGAATACAGGGATTTCGACCGTTTCAATGAGCGGTTTGAGATAACGGACGGTATGATAGACTCACTTGTGGCTCTCGCCGGGGAAAGGGGCATCGCTCCAGATCCGGACGGCTTGGCCCGTTCTAAGGAGGATCTGTCCGTGTATATGAAGGCCTTGGCGGCAAGCTCTTTGTTCTCGCGGGACTGCTTCTATCGGGTGATGAATGCGCACAGTCCTGAGTTTCAGGCCGCGTTGGAGGCTTTGCGGGAGGCTTCCCGCTCCTCGAACGCCTTGTTGTAGGCTCTGGAGTTTGCCTTGTGCTGGCTGTATGTCGAGGCAAAATTATGAGTTCCGTCGAATGACGGTTTTGCGCAGAAATACAGGTAGTCGGATTTGGTGTAATGCAGCACGGCGTCGATGGCTGACACGGTGGGTATCGCTATGGGGCCGGGCGGCAGGCCTTTGATGCGGTATGTGTTGTAAGGCGAGTCAATCTGAAGGTGGCGGTTCAGAATGCGGCGCAGTCCCGGCTCGGTTTTGAGATGGGCGTAGATGACGGTAGGGCAGGCCTGGAGTCTCATGCCGCGTTTCAGACGGTTGATATAGACTCCGGCTATAAGCGGCATCTCACCGGTGTTGTTGGTCTCGCCTATGACTATGGATGCTAAAGTCATGACCTCGTTGCGGCTCATGCCCATATCCTCGGCCAACCGGTCTCTCTCCCCATTCCAGAATGCCTCGTATTCCTTATGGAATCTCTCTATTACGCTTCGCGGACTGGCTGTCCAGTAGAACTCGTATGTGTTCGGAATGAACATGCCGATGAATGTCTCAGGCTTGAAGCCCAGGGAATCGATAATATCCTGGTTGAGCAGAACATCGGCGAAATCGGCTGAGTCGGCCTCGAAATTACGGCCCAGGAAAGCGGCCAGGCCCTCCAAAGTCTTGATATATCCGCGCAGCGTGACTTTAGCCGGAGACTCCCATCCGTTGGCTATCATGCGGATGATATACTGATTGGACATGCCTGGTGTGAGCACGTACCGGCCCGGTTCATAGTGCTGTTCCAAGTCCCGTTTCTCGAAGGCCCTGGTGAGGCTTGTCAGATTCTTAACAGCTCCGGATGAGGCTATGGAGTCGGTCATGGCATTGTAGGTCATATCGCTGTCCACCAGCAGAACATACTCCTGCAGTATATTGGGCTTTTTATACGTGATGTAGTAACGCACTCCGGCTGACACGGCCGCCACGATGATTACGGCGCATACGGTGATTATAATATTTCTCTTCATTTTCTTAGAGTCAGTTTTACTTTTGCCTGCGAAGGAATATCTCGTCTCCTACGTGCAGGATGTCCCCTTCCTTATAGTCGTTGTACTTGAACAACTTTTTCATGCGCACTCCGTATTTCTGGGCCACATCGTAGTATGTGTCCCCCTCTACGGCAATGTGTATCTCCATGTGCCTCTGGGCCTTGGCCTTTTTTTTCTGCAGGTATACCACAGTGCCGGGAACCAGTTCCTTCGGTTTCCTGAGGTCATTGTACCTGAGCAACTCTTTAGTAAACAGGTTGTACTCTTCGGCGATGCTCTCGTAAGTGTCCATATCTCCCGCCAGAATATACGGCACTCCGTTGCGTACGTAGATGGTACGGTTACGGGAGTATTTGTAGAGCAGCGAGTTTTTTGCAGGTGAGAGCTCCATGACTTTCATCAGCTCGTTGGGGCTCGGGGGCAACAGATTGCTGTTTTTCCCTGCCATTGTGTATATCTCCCTGTCGAACCTGTAGAGACGGTAGTCCTCGATGATCTTTATGAGTCTCTCCGCGTACTGCGGGTCGGTGGCATAGCCGGCCTTTTTCAGACCGTAGCACCAGCCTTTGTAGTCCGTTATTTCCAGGTCAAACAGAAAGGCATACCTGTCCCGGTACCGCAGGAAGTCGGAGTGGTCTTTGAATGACTCGGACGCGTTGCGGTATTTGCGGAAACAGGACTTGCCCGGGTCGTCGTCCTTTTTGTAATAAGTCTGGCCCTTCCAGTCGTTGTGGCACTTGATGCCGAAGTGGTTGTTGGCCTTGACGGCCAGATCGGAGTTGCCGTCCCCTGACTCCAGACAGCCCTGGGCAAGGGTGATGCTGGCCGGGATGCCATGGGTCTTCATGGCGTGGATGGCCGCGTCCTTGTATTTCTCTATGTATTCCTGCCGGGTCATCCGGCTCTGTCCGTGCGCGTTCGGTACGGTCAGGGCAATCAGGAGCATTGCGGCTACAGCTCCTGTGATTGTTCCCGGGATTCTCTTTAAATGCAGTATTCTTCTCATGTCAGTTCAGCCTGAACAGACAAAAGTACAAAATTTTACGCCGCGGAGCAGCCGTTACCTGCTAAATTTTGTGAATAAGCCTGTCTGTGAACTCCAATCGGCCTTCAAACTGCTCATCCGTCAGGCTTTTGAAGAAGTCCAGCAAGGGATGCGTAAGAAAGTGCTTGTAAATCAGATACTATCTAAAAAGACATCTGCTGGACCTGGGTATACAGAGAGTAAAATCGCTGTTTTGAAGCAAAAAACGCTTAGTCCAGCAGAATATAAAAATGTATGTATTTGATAATTAATGCGATACATTTGAAGGGCGTGCTGGATAGATTTTACATCCCGAAGGAGTTCCTGGTTCGCGTCCGGTTGGCAGCTGATGTATGTCTATGCCGGAGCGGAAGTTTTTGAGTCTTTCTGAAGGGGACGGGAGCGGTATGAGGACAGCCGGTCCTTGAGGTATTTGGAGAGCCGGACGGGCAGGTCCATCTGTCTGCCCAGGCGGGTCTTCCATTTGTTGAGGCGGTTGAGGTCGGTGTCGAGGATGATGCTTACGGCGTTGGGGGAGACTCCGCAGCACATCAGGGAGACGAGCAGGCGGTCGTCCTGTGTCATCCATGGGAATTCGGAGTACAGGCTCTCTGTGAAGCCGGGGTAGGAGGCCTCGATGAGGGAATTGATATGCGGCAATATGCTATTGTCCGCCAGTTCCGTGCGCAGGACGGCTATTATCCTGCGGCTCATGTTTCCGGGACTGGATGCGCTCTCGTAGTAGATGTTGGCCGTCTCGTCGGCGAGCATCAGCAGCTTCTCGGTAAATGCGGTCAGCTCTGTGTTCTCCCTGCCGCGCTGCAGCAGCATCCGGGCCATGGTCCGGCTTTCCTCCAGGTCGGTCTCAAGGCTCTCTATCTCGTGTTTCTGTTCCAGAATCGTATTGTTCTGCACCATTATAGTGCCCTCCTGCTCCCTGATGGTGCTCTTCTGTTCCACGATGGTGCCGCTCTGCTCCTCGATGACATCCTTCTGCTTCCATGTGTCTCCCTCCAGGTCCTTGGAAATGCTGTAGAACATGGAGGTCTTCCGTTTTTCCTCCCTCAGTTTCAGACGGGCGTCCAGAAGTGCCAGCAGGGCGGCCGACAGCCCCGCAGCCAGTATGCATTGAATGATAAAGTCCCAGTCCATACTGCAAAAATAGGGAAAATCGGCGTGCCGGACAAGGGCAATGTCAGCCTATTCATTGGCAATGGACTCCACTGGATTGCGGAGAGCGGCCCTGCGGCTGAGGAGCGTGACAGTCACTGCGGTGATGACGGTCACTATGACCAGGGCGGCCAGGAATATCCATACTGGTATGGGACTCCGGTAGGGGAATGAGGATGCCCAGTGATGTATGACGACTGTGGCTATCGGAGCCGTGACGATGAAGCAGACCAATGTGATGGTCAGGTAGTAGCGGTTGACCATCAGCAGAATCTGTCCGAATGAGGCTCCGTGTACGCGCCGTATGGCTATTTCCTTCCGACGGAACTGGGTTTCGAAATAGACGAGGCCGATGACGCCGATGATGGAAATCAGCATTGAGATTACGGCCGCTGCGGTAATCAGGCGTCCGAGCCGCTCCTCGCTGCGGTACAGACGGTCGATGCTTTCGTCCAGAAAATGTATGTCCAGATATTCTTCGATGAGCGAGGGGTCGGCCTCGCAGATTTTCTCTCTTATCCAATCAATACTTTCACGGACACCTTCCGGACGGATCCGTGCGTACATCACGGTCAGCGGAACCTGATTCCCAGATCCGTTATTGCACAGTGCCATAGGGGAGATACTGTACTGCATGGGCTTGAAATTGAAATCCTTCACTACGCCGATAATATGGTCAGGATTCTCATCCACATTATTTGTGACCAGCTCAACATGCAGGAAGGGATATGTTTTCATTGCCGTCTCGTTGAAGATGACCGTGCCGTTGTCACGCATGTCATCGGACGGAAGGAAGTCCCGTCCTTCTGTCAGCTCCAGTCCGAAAAACCGGATGAAACTGTAGTCCACGTACATCACGTCATACATGAAGAACTCTTCGCCGTAATTTTGGCCTTGGCCTCCTATGTCAGTGGATACTATGGAATTGGAGGAGAATGTGACTCCGGTGATTCCGGGATGTTCCATAAGCATGCCGCGCAGGACTTCCCGTTTTGCCGCAGCATCCTCTGTAATGGTCACTTCCACAATCTGCTCCCTGTCAAATCCCATGTCATAGTTCTTCATGTAGGCGTTCTGTACTGCAATGAACATGGAGCACAGTATCAGAATAAATGATATGACGTACTGGATGCCGATGAGTATTGTGCGGAGCCTGCGTCCGCGTGCGGACAGGGAAAACGAGCCTTTGAGTACCATCGCCGGGTTGAACGAAGTACTGTATCGGGCGGGGAAAATGCCTGCGGTCAATGCGACTGCAACGGCGATGCATAAAGTCATGGCGACAAGTTGCGGATTGTTCTGGATTCTCAGGGATCCGGAAATGTAGGATGCGATGCCTGAGGTAGAGATCATGGACATGACTCCTGTACTGAGGGCAAATGCCGGTATCGTAAGTACCAGTGCTTCGCCCATCTGCCTCCATATCATCTTCCTGCGGGTTGCCCCGAGCACCCTGCGGGTATTGATGCCCTTTATGCGGAAAGGAACGGACGCCATAGAAAAATTGATGAAGTTGATGGCCGCTATGATTATGACTATGAGGGCTACGGTGAGCAGCACAAGAGTTGTCGCGAGATTGCCCTTGGCGATGCTGTCTGATGATATGTCTTTGGACCAGTGGGCGTCGTGAAGTGATGTGAGCCTGAATTTGACCCCTCCGACCTGAAAAACTTCGTTTCCGATGAACGAGGCTGCCGAATCGGCTGCCGCCTGTGCTCCTTCATACGTGGACAGCCTCAGAAAGCATCCAAGACTCCAGTTGGACCAGTTGTCCATGCCATCTATGCCTAAAGAGAGAAGGAGTTCGTTGTCAATTGTGGAGTTGTCCGGAAAGTCCTCGTACACCGCCACGATGCGGTAAGGACGGGGATCACTGTAGGTGGTGAAGCTGATTTCCCTGCCTATCGGGGATTTGTCACCGAAGAGTCTGGCGGCTCCTTTCGCGGAGATGACGGCAGTTCTCGGGGCACCATAGTCGGTAGTGTCTCCGCTGATGAATCTGAAAGGGAATACGCGCAGCAGGTCGTGGTCGGAATTGCCGAAACGGAGGTTTACTCCGGTGTTGTCTGAGCCCGTTTCGTTGAACAGTTCCGAGCGCCCTTTCATATATTGGTACGTGCCAACCGCTTCCGCTTGCGGAACAACCGTCTTCAGATATTCGATCATCGGTCTGGATACTACCGGAAAGAACTCTCCAGTTCCTCCTGGAGGCGTGCTTTCCAATCTGTATATTTTCTCATGCCCGGGATAGCACCGGTCGTAACGCAGGTCATACAGCACCTGCACCATCACGGTCATGAATACCGAGAAGGCGAGGGTCAGTCCCGCGATATTGAGGATGGTGGAGAATAACGTGTGGCGGTTGAATCGTATCGGTCTCATGGTTTGCATTGTTAAATCCGCACACAAAATTAGACGTTTGCTTCAAGCCTGCCAAGGGAAAGGCGGCCGTGGAAGTTTTTTGCAGCGGAGGTGTTTGAAATTTAGGGATTTATGCGGTTTGCCGGAAGTTTTTATGCCTTGCTGATCCTGTTGTTCAGTATAATGTCGCTCAGGAAAAAGCCACTAAAGTTCAATTGGCCGTCAGGTTGCCGTCAGTCTTCTGAATCATCGGACCTATGAGGAAGTCCAGCAAAAGCGGTTTGAGAAAGTACCTGTAAATCAGATGTTTTGTAAAAAGGCATCTGCTGGACATGGGCCGATGTGGGCTTTAAAGGCTGTTTTGTGGCAAAATACACGTAGTCCAGCAAACCACTAAAATGTATGTAATTGACAATAAGCGCAATATATTCAAGCTGCATGCTGGACAATGCAAAATGACAGTATATACCTACAAAGTATGTAGGAACGCACTGAATTTGGTAGATCTGGCCGACTATCACGACAGTTAGGCACGATTAGGTACGACCGCTTACCGCAACGGCAGCGAATCGCGGGAAATGCTGCCAGTGTGGAAAGGGGATTGGTTGGGAAACGGCCACGGAACGGTTTGGAACACCTTTCGATAACTCGCAGTAGTGCGTCCCCGTCCGCAGGTGCTTTTGCCGGCGGAATGAATGTATGTGCCACGGCAGCTGTGATGTCAGAAATTTTCGGGCGGAATGAAAATTGCTTCTAACTTTGCATTAGTAATAAATGACAAGTATGGCACATAAGAGTTTGACAATCGAATATCAGGAATTTGCATCTATGGAAGATATGATGCCCGAGGACCGCTCCCTGCTGGAGTCTGCAATCGGTGCGACGAAAGGCTCTTATGCTCCTTTCTCGCATTACAACGTCGGGGCGGCGGTGCTCCTCTCGGACGGTACGGTGGTGCAGGGGGCCAATCAGGAGAATGCGGCCTTCCCCTCCGGCCTCTGCGCTGAGAGAACGGCTCTTTTCGCGGCGCATGCCCAGCATCCGGAGCTTGCTGTCCGTGCCCTGGCGGTGACTGCCTGCCGTGACGGGCGCATGGCTTCTGAACCTGCCTGGCCCTGCGGTGCGTGCCGCCAGGTGCTGGCCGAAACCCAGAAAAGGGCAGAGGCCCCCGTCCGTGTCATCGTGGGAGGCCTCAGCCGTATTGTCGTATTTTCCTCGGTGGACGATATCCTGCCGTTTATTTTCGATGGCAGTGCTATTCCTGTTGCTGAATAGTTTCAGGGCAGCAGGTCTTCAAGCTCGTCCCATGGAACAGTGACCTTTATTGTCCCCATGACATAGGGTCCTATCTCGTACTGGTTGTAGATGTAGGTGACGCCGCTGTCGGATATGGTGAAGTTTCCGTTGGGACGGATATTTTTCTCAAACAGCATGGATGTGTCGGCCGGATTTTCCAGCGATTCGGGCAGACGGCCGGTAAGAAGCCTGGACAGTCTGTCTGCGTATCCGGCTTTGAACATTTCTTCCTCGGTCACAGCCTCTCCGGTCTTCATGTCAAGATTAAGTGCTTTGACAAAGGTGGTCCCGTGGGCACCTCCGGTATAGGTGTATTTGGTGACTGTATAGGAAAGGATGTCATCGTAGAAGCCGCTTACGGCCCCGGTGGTGTAGTCCGACCAGCTGGCGGAGGCCGGAGAAATTCCATATGTGCTGTCCTGCAGCAGGGACAGATTGGCCTTTCTGTATTCAGCGACCTTCCGGTCCTTATATGCGGCAACGGCTTCTTCAATGCTCATATCTGACGGCATTTCTTCGAACATTGCCGATGTCAGCGTCCTGTTGATATTGCCTAATCTCTCCTCGTCCAGGCCTGAGATTAAGTACTCGATGTCTATTTTGAGGTCCAGCTCCGCCTCGCTCCCTTCTGAAAGCATGTAAGTGCCTGAGGTTTCCAAAGTTGTGGTCACTGGCCCGCTTTCACTGCAGGATACGGCATTGAACAATACAGCCACCGCCATGGCTGTCAGTAAAGTATTCTTGATTCTCATGACATATAGTGTATTAAATGTGTTTCAAATATACCTCGTAAACTTGCAGTAGTGCCATAGTATAAATGACGAAGACAAATATAGCGGAAAATCAAGAGAAATGCAAAGAACTTGTTCAATCTGCACAGGCAAGGCGTAAAGACCAAAGGCTAATTCCCATGTCCTACGGATTCTGAAAATGCAGACTCTTTCACAATAGTCTGATAATCAGTGCGTTCTGATTTAAGATGCAATTTCTGTGCTCTTCCTGG
>ERZ780212.1268-NODE-1268-length-20785-cov-14.158611_pt1 | contig 20785 bp, 19 predicted proteins | sample MGYA00511364_ERZ780212 | MGnify/ENA primary metagenome ERZ780212 (study PRJEB29588, sample SAMEA2147991) | human gut metagenome | biome: human gut; feature: human-associated habitat; material: faeces | place: Denmark | collected 2008/2010 ...
ACTTCCTTCTAACTTCCCTAACTTCACTTAACTTCCCCATATGCGAAAGTTCAGTAACTAATCACTATTTTAGATATTCAAAGTCTTCAGAATGTCGCTCATCTTCTGCTTGGTTGCAATACGGGTAGGAACCAGAGGCAGACGGAGCTCGTTCTCGATGAAGCCCATATCATTGAGGAGCGCCTTTACACCGGCAGGGTTACCGTCAACAAAGAGCAGACTGTAGAGCTCGGTAAAAGAATGATGAATCTTACGGGCTGGCTCATATTCGCCACGGAACTCGAGACGGATCATACGGCTGAAAGCCTTAGGCAGGGCATTGCCGATAACAGAGATAACGCCGGCAGCACCACTGGCAATCATTGAGAAGGTAAGTGCATCATCGCCGCTGATAACATCAAAATTATCAGGCTTGTTCTTGATAATCTCATCTACCTGCTCCAGACTGCCACTAGCCTCCTTCACAGCTACCACATTAGGGAAGTCGCGGGCGATACGGCAGGTTGTTTCAGGCTTCATGTTGATACCGGTTCTGCCAGGAACATTGTAGAGCACGATAGGCAGCGGACTAGCCTGGGCGATGGCCTTGAAGTGCTGATAGAGACCTTCCTGAGAAGGTTTGTTGTAGTAAGGACAGATACTGAGAATGCCATCGATGCCACTCCAGTCGGTGTTCTTGATTTCTTCAACGACAGCAGCAGTATTATTACCGCCACAATATTTCAATATCTTGATGCGACCCTTGTTCACATCTTTTACCAATTCTGTGATTTTATCTTTCTCTTCCTGTGTAAGACATGGAGCCTCACCAGTTGTGGCAAGGATGCAAAGGAAGTCTGCACCATTGTCAATTTGAAACTCTACCAATCGCTTGAGCGACTGATAATCAACCGAGCCATCGGTGTTGAAAGGAGTAATAAGGGCAACACCTAAACCCTTGAATATGTTCTGTGCCATAATCTATAATATCAAAAACGTTGGCAAAAGTACACAATTATTGTCAATTTGCAAAATAAAAATGAACTTTTCTTTCAAGATTGTACCATTTTTGAAAAAAATCTGTATTATTATACCATATTTCACGTTTTTTTAGTAACTTTGCACCCGAATTAAGCAAAGAACGTAGAACAAATCAAAGCTCAAAGTTCATAGCAAAAAAACAAAAAAGTTCAAAGATCATCATGAGATATTTCATATTCTTCGGTTACGACGGCACCAACTACCACGGCTGGCAGATTCAGCCCAATGCCAATTCGGTACAGCAGGAGTTGCAGCGCGCCCTCTCCATACTTCTGAGAAAGGAAATGGAGGTGGTGGGAGCAGGAAGGACCGATACCGGCGTACATGCCCGACACATGGCAGCCCACTTCGATACCGACAGGATTCCGATGGAACCCGACCAGCTGGTATACCGCCTGAACCGCATTCTGCCCCGCGACATCGCCGTATACGAAGTAATGGAGGTAGCCCCGGAGATGCATGCCCGTTTCTCTGCCATCTCGCGCACATACCATTATTATATACATACGCAGAAAGATCCGTTTGAGCGCCATTATTCACTGCAGATGAACTATCCCCTGAATTTCGAGAAGATGAACGAGGCGGCTCAGCATTTTCTGCATCACGAAGACTATGCGGCGTTCTGCAAGGCGGGTGGCGACAACAAGACCACCATCTGCCACGTAACAGCCGCCCGATGGATACAGACCTCTCCTACCACCTGGTATTTTGAGATTACCGCCAACCGTTTCCTGAGAAACATGGTGAGAGCCGTAGTAGGTACACTCATCGATGTAGGCAGAGAAAAGATTACGATGGAACAGTTTCTCGATATCCTGCACAACGGAAACCGCAGCGATGCAGGCGAAAGCATGCCGGGTAACGCATTGTTCCTGGAAGACGTGGGGTATGATTTCAAAGATTAAATGATTAGAAACACAAGGGCGCGAGCCTCATTCAACATTCAACATTTAACATTCATAAAAATGTGGTTAGTATTAGCATTTCTCTCAGCAGCGCTGCTGGGATTTTATGATGCCTTCAAGAAGAAGGCACTTTCAGGTAACGCAGTGATTCCCGTGCTCTTTCTGAACACGCTCTTCTCATCGCTCATCTTCCTGCCGTTCATCGTGATGAGCTATACAGGAAATTCGCTGGATGGAACGATGTTTCATGTAGCAGAAGGCGGATGGGAAGTTCACAAGTACATCGTGCTCAAGAGTTTCATCGTATTGAGCAGCTGGATCTTCGGTTATTTCGGCATGAAGCACCTGCCGCTCACCATCGTGGGACCTATCAACGCCACCCGACCGGTAATGACACTCGTAGGCGCCCTGCTGGTTTATGGCGAGGTACTGAATCTGTATCAGTGGATTGGTGTCATACTTGCCATCATCTCCTTTGCCATGCTTTCGCGCAGCGGCAAGAAAGAAGGTATCGACTTCAAGCACAACAAATGGATTTACTTCATCGTGCTGGCTGCCGTTCTCGGTGCAATAAGCGGTCTCTACGACAAGTATCTGATGGCTCCACCAGAGAATGGTGGTGTAGGATTAGACAGAATGATTGTACAGAGCTGGTACAACATCTACCAGTGTTTCCTCATGGGAGCCATGCTGCTGATGATATGGTGGCCTACGAAGAAGAATTCTACCCCATTCCACTGGCACTGGAGTATCATCTTCATCAGTATCTTCCTTTCGGCAGCCGACTTCGTTTATTTCTACGCTCTGAGTCTGCCTGGCGCCATGATCAGTATCGTGAGCATGATTCGCCGCGGTTCGGTCATCGTCAGCTTCCTCTTCGGTGCAGCCATCTTCCATGAGAAGAATCTCAAGGCGAAGTTCGTAGATCTGCTCCTCGTTCTGCTCGGAATGCTGTTCCTCTATTTCGGAACAAAGTAATGATTAGATAAAAAAGTCTTGCAAGCATATAGCCTGCAAGACTTTTTTTATGTTTTATGTTTTTACCAGATATGTGCACGCTTGTTCTTAGGAACAAAGAGCTTGTCGCCCTTCTTGATGTTGAATGCCTTATACCATGAATCCACCATTGGAAGGGCACCGTTCACACGAGCCTCGTTTGGAGAGTGAACATCCACGGTCATCAGATACTGCAGGTACTCAGGACGGGCATTGCCTGCCCATACACGTGCCCATGCCAGGAAGAAGCGCTGTTCTGGAGTAAATCCATCCTTCACACCCAACTTCTCTGTCTTCATCACATTCTGAAGTGCACGGAAAGCGATGTTCAAACCACCATTGTCACCGATGTTCTCACCCAGGGTCATCTGGCCGTTTACCTTCTTGCCAGCCAACTCAATCTTGTTGAAATGGTCAACCAGAATCTTGGTGCGAGACTCGAAGTTCTTCTTGTCAGCAGCAGTCCACCAGTTGTGCTGGTTACCGGTCTTGTCAAACTGGCTACCCTGATCGTCGAAACCATGACTCATCTCATGACCGATTACTCCACCGATACCACCATAGTTCATCGCATCATCAGCTGTTGGGTCGAAGAATGGAGGCTGGAGAATAGCTGCAGGGAAGCAGATCTCGTTGGTTGTTGGGTTATAATAAGCATTGATAGTCTGAGGAGTCATTCCCCACTCTGTCTTATCTACCGGCTTGTTCACCTTGCGGGCGATTTCATCCTTGGTAAAGAACTCAGAGATATTTGCCATATTCTCGTAGAGAGAAAGGCTGTCATCTACCTGCAATCCGCTATAGTCCTTCCACTTGTCAGGATAGCCGATCTTGATGATGAAGTTCTCCAGCTTATCCTTAGCCTGTGCCTTGGTAGCAGCACTCATCCATGTAGCCTCGTCGATGCGCTGGGAAAGCGCAGTCTGGAGATTGTGAACCAGTTCGAGCATACGCTTCTTGCTGCTCTCCGGGAAGTACTTCTCTACGTAAATCTTTCCGATAGCCTCGCCCAACACACCGCTCACGGTACTTACGGCACGCTTCCAGCGAGGACGGTCCTGCTGAACACCGCTCATTACCTTGCTCAACTCGAAGGATACGGCACGGAAATCATCGCTCAATACGCTGGTTGCACCAGAAATCACCTTGATCTCTGCGTATGTCTTCAGATCATCCAGAGAGGTCTCCGCAAGAATTTTCTCAACCTCGTGGATTGGTTCAGGCTGACCCACGCAAATTTCCTTGAAAGCAGGGAAACCGGATGCCAGGAACACATTGCCCCAGTCGATGCCAGGATAATCGAGCACGAGCTGGTTGTAGGTCATCTTGTGATAGTTCTTGTCGATGTCGCGGAGCTGTACCTGGCTATAGCTTGCCTTAGCGATGCGGGTCTCGATAGCCATCACAGCCTCCATCTTCTTCTGGGCGGTAGCCTCGTCGTTGCCTACCATCTGGAAGAGCTTCTTCATATAAGCCTTGTATGCATCACGAATCTTCTTGGTCTGCTCGTCATCGTTTACATAGTAATCGCGTACACCAAGACCGAGACCACTCTGGTCTACCTCAACGAGGTTGTTGGCGGCATCACGAAGGTCGGCGCCCACACCGATGCCATACATCATGGTACCCTCGCCACGGAAATCGAGCTGAGCGGTAACGAGCTGATACTCTCTGCGGTCCTTGATGGCTGCAATGCGGTCGAGAGTTGGCTTGATAGGTGCCCATCCCTCCTTGTTCAGGCGAACGCTGTCCATACGGAGGTTGTAGAGCGAACCGATCTTCTGTCCGAGTGACCCCTTCTGCTGTGGCTTGGAAGCATATTCAAGGATGATGTCCTGGATGCGCTTCTGGTTCTGCTCAAAGAGATCGGTGAAAGCACCATTGTCGGTATGCTCGGCATCGAGTGGATGATTCTTCATCCAGTTGCCTGCGGCATAGCGATAGAAATCATTACCCGGCTTAATGGTCAAGTCCATGTTGGTCTTGTCAATACCGGAGCCCAACTTCTCCTGCTGGGCAAAAGCAGTTGTTGCACTGAGCAACAATGCTGCGAATAATACTTTTGTTCTCATTATTGTTTGTATTTAACTGTTTCTTTTTTTATAAGAGCGAGACCTGCAAATGTCAGGGCGCCATTCAGCATCAGAAGCTCATAGCCGAACTTATAGCCCACATACTGCGAGGTAAGGGTATCGATGGCGAAGCAGATGAGCGGACTGGCGATGCAGACCCATGGCGACCAGCGGTCGTTTACCTGACGCTTGGTGAGCAGACTGAAGGCAAACAAACCCAACAGCGGACCGTAAGTATAAGAGCAGAGGATGTAGATGGCATCTATCACGCTCGTAGAATTAATCGCCTTGAAAGCAATGATGAAGAGCATGAAGACGAAAGCCACCAGCAGATGCATACGCTTGCGAAGCTTCATATCCTCTTTCCTGCCCAATATATCCACACAGAGACTCGTAGTAATCGCGGTCAATGCTGAATCGGCACTGGAGAAACTTGCCGCCACAATGCCAATGGTAAACAAGACCACCACCAGGTTTCCCATCGCCCCCGAAGCCGCAAACATCGGCAACAGATCATCAGGAGCATCAGGCAAAGCCACTCCCTGTTTCTGAGCCAGCATCACCAGCAACACACCCAGACTCAGGAAAAGCAGATTGGCAGGCACAAAGGCAAAACCATAGCTGCAAACATCCTTCTGGGCCTCACGGAGCGACTTGCAGGTAAGATTCTTCTGCATCATATCCTGATCAAGACCGGTCATCACAATCACTACAAAGACACCGCTGAGGAACTGTTTCCAGAAATTCTGTTTCGACATCCAGTCATCAAAGACAAGAATACGGGAATGACTGTCGTGAGCAATCGCAGTGATCGCTTCGGAAGGAGTCATGCCCAACGCCGACATCACCTGACAGATAATGAGGATGAGCGCAGCAAACATACAGAGCGTCTGAAAGGTATCCGTCCACACCAGCGTCTTGATGCCACCCTTGCGCGTATAAAGCCAGATAAGCAGTACCATGACAGGAACCGTGACCCAGAACGGAACACCAATCCCATCGAGCACGAAACGCTGCAAGAGGATACAGACGACAAAGAAACGGACCGCCGCACCCGTCATCTTGGACAAGAGGAAGAATGAAGCTCCAGTCTTATACGAACGTTCCCCCAACCGCTGCTGCAGATAACCGTAAATCGTAGTGAGATTATACCGGTAATAGATAGGAAGCAAAAGAAAGGCAACCAGGAAATAACCCAGGATGAAACCGATGCACATCTGAAGATAGGTCATATCCGTTCTCATCACCATGCCCGGCACACTGACGAAAGTGATGCCCGAAATAGACGCTCCCACCATACCGAAAGCAACCATATACCAAGGCGAACGGCGGTTGGCACGATAGAAAGTTTCATTACTTGCCATTTTACGGGCAGTAAGATGACTGAAGAGCAGCAGCACACAGAAGTATGCCAGAACTGTGATAACGATAGCCATATTCTCTTAGATTTAAATAAAAACAAAAAACCTCCGAGATCACTCTCGAAGGTTTCTGCGGTGCGTACGAGACTCGAACTCGTGACCTCCTGCGTGACAGGCAGGCATTCTAACCAACTGAACTAACGCACCTTTTTGCTATCGGTAGCCCCTTGTTCTAATTGCGAGTGCAAAGGTAGCAATTTATTTACAAACCTCCAAACTTTTCACGAACTTTTTTCCAAAAAAGTATTGCATCACCCAAGCGTCCTTGTACTGATTATCCTCCCTCAGCCAGTCTTTTAGCTCCATTTGTCGTTGAAAGCCAAGCGATTGGAAAAGATGCACCGAAGCTGTATTGTCCTGGCACACGATGGCATAGAGCTGGTGAAGATTCAATATGTTGCGGGCATAGTCGATAAGCTGGGAAAGTGCCGACCAAGCATATCCCTGCTCACGATAACGTTTCAAGATGACGATGCCCACCTCTGCCCGTCCGTGCTGAGGGTTAAAATTGACAAGATCGACTATCCCAACCGTCTCATGGGCGACATTCTCAGCTATCATTCTCAGTTGACGGTCTACATAAATGTCACAGGAGCAGTTGGCGATGTAATTGTGCAGTGCATAGCGCGAATAAGGTACATTGGTGGTTCCCACCTCCCATAAATCGCGATCGTTCTCCATCTTATACAGCAGGTCAAGGTCCTCAGGCTCAAGCGCGCGAAGTCGGACAATGGGACGAGTGTTCTTTTCTGTTTGTTTGTTTTTCATCATCGCTTAAAGTTAGTGGATTATATCTACAAGAAGATGCGTGGCTTCACCTGACCGGTCTATTGCACCACTTGCGTGGCCGTGATCAGCAAGTCGGCATCGGGATCATAGGTAGCTAGTTGCTCGCGTGGCTGACATTGCTGTGAGGCTAGTGCCTCCAGCATCGACGTATAATCATAGACCGACACATCATAGACCGCATAGACGGGAGCGCCTTCTGCAGGTTCAGTCATCAGTCCGCGACGACGACAGAAGAGGTCAAACTTCTCCTTGTTCGACCGGCTGCCATGAAAGACATATACCGCTTCGGTAGAGACGGCCATCGAGGGGGTGAAGAAGCCCAACGCCCGGCGTGCTCCCCGGAACTGCAGGAGACAAAGGGCCTGGAGAGCCTTGAGATAGATACCTACCTGCACAGGCACCGAGAGAAGCCACGACAAATGTCCGTAATGTTTCCGGAAGAAGATGAGCATGGCCTCATAGAACACATGGACATAGCGGAAGCTCGACTTCTGCGTGCTCTCTCCTTTATAATGCAGGATTCTCAGAGGCAGATACCAGTTGTGCCAACCCTTCTTGAGCAAACGATAACTCAAGTCGATATCCTCGCCGTACATAAAGAAAGTCTCGTCGAGCAGTCCCACCTCTGCGAGCGCCTCTCGGCGCAACAGACAGAAAGCGCCACTGACGATATCGATCTCTACGGGTTCATTCCACGGCAGCCATCCCATGTAATAGCGGCCGTAACGCCGGCTCTCCGGAAAATACGCGCACAGTCCCGACATCTTATAGAAAGCCGTCAGCGGAGAAGGCACGCCGCGCCGCGATTCAGGAGCCGAGCTGCCATCGCTGTTCAGCATGTGCACGCCACAGGCTCCGGCTTCAGGATGACCATCCATGAAGGCGACCGCACGCTTCAACACATCCTCACCGACCAATGTGTCGGGATTGAGCAGAAGCACATAGTCACCCTCCGCCTCGCGGATAGCCTTGTTATTGGCTCGGGCAAATCCGAGATTGTGCATCGACGCGATGAGCTTTACCTGCGGATAATGTTCGGTCACAGCCTCTACCGATCCGTCACCGGAATGATTGTCTACGACAAACACTTCTGCCTCCATCCCGTCAAGGGCACGGAATACCGACCGCAGACACTGCAGGAGATAGGAACGGACACGATAGTTGACGATGATGACGCTAAGCTTCATAGACACCTTCTTTATTTTTCATCCTGTCCATCCGGCTTGTCAGCAACTTCCTCGTTCTGTTCCAGCTTCTCCCTGTCGTCCAGCTCCGCCATCTCCTGCTCACAGCGTGTCTTTGAGGGATAGACGAAGAACAGGCTGAGCAACAGGATAATGGACATATAACCGAACGCGACAGCCATGAACTGATAATAGAGCACGGCATTCAGCACAATCGGTACACAGAGCATCAACAGACGAACGATGCTCCATGTATGCAGAGCCTTCATACGCCCCTCGACCAACAGCCGGTGGATGCGCTTGAAGCGGAAAAGGAACAAGGCTACCGGGATAGCCACGATCGTGGCCAGCTCCATAACGATCTGCCAGACGAACTGGCATGCAGAACGATCGGCCCAACCGCCTTCCAGTAGCCAGTGACTCTCATATACCACCACGATAAGGATGGTCAGGACGACAGACGTCCAAAGAATAGCTTGCAATATATGACGCAAACGGTTCATAATCAGTATAGAAACATCTTATTTTATAAAAAATAAAGGCGGCAAGCCGCAGAGCCACCTGCCTTCCTGCATACATCACTGGTCGAAAGGCGTACGGTTGAGTATCGAACGTCCCAGCGTCACCTCGTCCGTATATTCCAGCTCATTGCCGACCGAGATACCCCGTGCGATGACACTCACCTTCACATCGAGCCCGCGCAACTGCCGGGATATATAATAATTAGTAGTGTCGCCCTCCATGGTAGAGCTCAGTGCCAGGATCACCTCACGGATTCCTCCCGCCTTCACCCGTTCCACCAAAGAGGCGATCTCCAGATCGCCCGGTGCTATGCCGTCCATGGGCGAGATGATGCCTCCAAGCACGTGGTACAGTCCGTGATACTGCTGTGTATTCTCCACCGCCATCACATCCTGAATATTCTCCACCACGCAGACCGTCGACGCATCACGCGAATGATCGCTGCAGATCGGGCACACCTCGGTGTCGCTGATGTTGTGGCACACCTTACAATACTTCACGTCTTTCTTTAGGTGAGAGAGTGCAGACACGAAGCCGTCAACCGTTTCCTCGCTCTGACGGAGCATAAACAGCACAAGCCGCAAGGCACTCTTGCGGCCGATACCCGGCAGGCGGGAGAACTCGCTCACCGCCCGTTCAAGCAATACGGAGGGATACTGATCCATTAGAGATAAATGCCAATACCCAGATTAATCCCTATCGTGCTATAGTCAGAATGATTCTTAAAACTCTGCTGATAGTACACTGACGGCTCGATGGTCACGGTGCGGCTGACAAAGAAAGCATAACCTGCCTCTACGCCCGGCATCACGTCGTTATAGTTGTGGAAGGCATGCACGAATTTCGCATTCACGCCCAGAAACAGACCATTCTGTACGATATAATAACGGCCACCGACGCCCAGATTCATATAATCGGCAACGGCATCACTGCCTGAATGGTCATAACCGGCCTGTCCGTAAATCATCCAATTGTCTTCAAGCATATAACCCACCTTGGCGCTCAAGCCCAGGTTGAGTTTGTTGAGACCGCTATAGCTCAGATTGAGACCTGTGAGCGATGCTCCTACGTACATCTTGTCCTTCTCAAACTGGGCACTCGCCGTTATGCAAGTCAGCAGTGCCAGCATCATCATGATAATTTTCTTCTTCATAAATATAATGTATTAGTTGTTGGCATTCTTTCCGTCGCGAACCTTCCATATACAGAACCAGATGGCAGCGATGAGAAAGACGATCACGGTGCCCACATAAGCCACCGACGGACTGAATCCCAAAGCCATCGGCGACACAAGAAGGAAGGTAGCGCAGACCAGTGTCATGAACAAAGCAGGGACAAGCACCATGAAGTAAGCCTTATGGGTGCGCACCATGTATACCACCATCATCCACAATGTGAACACCGCCAGTGTCTGGTTGGACCAGCCGAACCATTGCCAGATCGTATTGAATCCGTCGGGATTGGTCTCCTGCCAGACAAGCAGGGCAATGACGGCCAGGAACATCGGGACTGCGATATACAACCGTTTCACCACTGATTTCTGTTCGAGATGCAGTGCCTCGGCGATCATCAGGCGGGCGGAGCGCAAGGCCGTGTCACCGCTTGTGATAGGAGCGGCCACCACGCCAAAGACTGCCAGCAGGCCACCGAAGAGGCCGAGCCAACCCGTGCACACCTTTTCCACCACCGTCGGTGCGGTAAAGAACTGTATGAGCGTCTTTCCCGCTCCACCCTGATACTGATTGGTGAACTGATTGACCGTCTCGGCATCGACACACTTTTTCCATCCTCCATAATAGAAGAAATAGATAGACACCGTGGCCCAGATCAGCGCCACAATACCCTCACAGATCATCGCACCGTAGAAGATGGGGCGTCCCGCTTTCTCATTCTTCAGGCAACGGGCCATCAACGGGCTCTGTGTGGCATGGAAGCCACTGATGGCTCCGCAGGCGATCGTCAGGAACAGACAAGGGAAGAGAGGATTGGCAGCCATATATGAGGAGGTGCCCAACATGGCAGCAGGCACATTGCTATTGGCATTGTCGAGGCCTGTCCATAGCTCAGGCAGCTCCGGCATGGTCACATAGAGATAGACCAACAACGAGAAAGCCATGAAGAGCAGGGCAAAGGCAAAGATGGGATAGAACCGGCCGATGATCTTGTCTATGGGCAGCATGGTGGCCAGGATGTAATAGATCAGGATCACGACCACCCAGCCCATCGTCGTCCAGCCAAAGTCTTTCAACAGAAGGGCAGGACTGTAGACAAACACAACACCCACCATCAGCAGGAGGAAGACCGAAAAGACGAGCATCCCACGGCTGGCCGTCGCGCCAAGATAGTCGCCGACAAGCTGGGGCATGTTAGCTCCTCCATGACGCATCGAGAGCATGCCACACAGATAATCGTGCACGGCACCGGCAAAGATACACCCGAGGACGATCCACAGGTAAGCCACCGGTCCATACCACGCACCCATGATGGCACCAAAGATCGGGCCTGTTCCAGCAATATTGAGAAACTGGATCATGAACACTTTCCAGCTCGGAAGCTGGATATAATCTACACCATCGGCCATGGATACAGCAGGTGTGGGACGGTCGTCGGGACCGAACACGCGCTCGACAACCTTGCCATAGAGCAGGTAACCGACTATCAAAGCCAATAAGGCTAACGTCAATGAAATCATTACTAATCCGTCCTTTAAGTTTAAAACTTCATGCAAATGTACGATAATAATTCGGAAAACAAAAAATATAACCGTACCTTTGTGGACAAAATCAGAAAATAATGAGATTTGCCGACAAAATTGAAAAATAATGAGAAATAAAGGACAAAATAAATATCAACCATTACAGCTAACGACCCCTCCGTCTACCCGTCAGCTGCGGAAAAGCCATCGGACGACTGTAGTCAAGATACTGCTGACCCTTCTCTCCCTATGCCTTCCCAGCCTGTTGCCGGCCAATTCACTTCTTGACACGCCGTCGCCCAAGCGGGAGGTGCGTGCCGTATGGCTGACCACCATCGGCGGGCTCGACTGGCCGCACTCTTATACAGGTACTCATGGCAACGAACATGCCATCCGTAAGCAGAAGGAGGAGCTCTGCCGGATACTCGATCAATACCAGCGCGACGGCATCAACACCGTGCTGCTCCAGACCCGCATCCGCGCCACCACGATCTTCCCCTCTGCCATGGAGCCTTGGGACGGCTGTCTCAGTGGCGTACCGGGCAAGACTCCGGGCTATGATGCCCTCCAGTTTGCCATCGAGGAGTGCCATCGGCGCGGCATGGAACTGCAAGCCTGGGTGGTGAGCCTGCCCGTGGGAAAATGGAACGCGCTGGGCTGCGCACAACTGAGAAAGAAGTATCCCGGCCTCATCCGCAAGATCGGTCCCGACGGATACATGAATCCCGAGGATCCGCGCACAGCCCGGTATATCGCCGAATTCTGTGAAGACATCGTCCGCCGTTATGGTGTCGACGGCATCCACCTCGACTATATCCGCTATCCGGAGCAATGGAAGATCCGCGTGCCCCTCGATCAGGCACGCAACAACATCACACGGATCGTCCGCGCCGTACACGACCGTGTGAAAGCACTCAAGCCCTGGGTAAAAATGAGCTGCTCGCCCGTCGGAAAGTTTGACGACCTCACCCGCTACTGGTCACACGGATGGAATGCCTATACAAAGGTGGCACAGGACGCTCAGGGATGGCTCCGCTCGGGACTGATGGACCAGCTCTTCCCGATGATGTATTTCCGTGGCGACCAGTTCTTTCCCTTCGCCATCGACTGGCAGGAGCAATCGTGCGGCCGCATCATCGCTCCCGGTCTCGGCATCTATTTCCTCGATCCCCGTGAGGGACGCTGGACATTGCAGGACATCGAGCGTGAGATGTACGTGCTCCGTTCCGAAGGACTCGGACACACCTTCTTCCGCGGGCGCTTCCTCACCGACAACACGCAGGGCATCGAAGATTTCGTACAGCAGTTCAACCGCAACCTCGCCCTCGTGCCGGCAATGACATGGGTCTCCGCCACCCGGCCAGACGCCCCCACCGGCCTCACCATAAAGGAAGGCATCGTGCGTTGGAAAGGATCTACACCTTATTATAATATATATGCCAATCCCGACGGTCCGGTCGATCTGCGCGACGCCTCCCAACTGGTGGCTATCCGTGTGCCGGCCGACTCTCTCATCGCACCTACCGACGGCCTCCACTTCGCCGTCACAGGCATGGACCGCTATGGCAATGAATCGATGCCCGTCGGCGATTACGATCCTGCCAGCATAGACACAGCCACTCCTCCTGCCGCCACCGACGGCAAGCACGCCCCTGCCGTCCGGCCGGAAACAAAACCGGCGGTCTCCTCACCTGCCATCCTCAGCTGCGACGGCCGCACGCTCCGGCTGCCGGCCACCAGCTCCACCCTCGAAAAAGATCTGTATGCCATCGAGACCCTGCAGGGCACCGTCATTGCCACGCTCCCATGCCGGGGCTCTTCCCGCCTTGACATAACCTCCCTGCAGCCCGGCTGCTACTGGCTCCGCAGCCTAAACAAGCGGGGTGTCAGCCACCGACTAGGCTATTTCGAGGTGAAACGCTGACAGATGATCCCGGCGCAAGATGATAGTGCCGGAGGCGGCAGAGCGCAAACATCTATTTTAATATCCTTTCATTGGCTTGCCCGATTAGGGACCAATCTATCACTTACGGGGCTTTTTTAGGTTTTTTATCTCCTTGAGAGCCCCATATTTGGAATATTTTCAGTAAGTTTACACCCGACCTGCAAACAGAGGATATCCATTTCTCTTCAGGCCAACAGTAAACAAACCATTATAAAGCATTAATAAAGATGATAGAAATCGGACAAAAGCTGCCGGAGAATCTGGGCGTGGACCAGGACGGCAATGAGATCAAGCTAAGTGATTTTGAAGGAAAGAAACTGGCACTGTATATCTACCCGCGCGACAATACGCCGGGATGCACCAACGAGGCCTGCAACCTGCGTGACAACTATCAGACACTGCTCGACAAAGGCTATGCCATCGTCGGTGTGAGTCCCCAGGATGCCAAGTCGCACCACAAGTTCATCGAGAAGTACAGTCTGCCTTTCCCGCTCATCTGCGACACGGAGAAGACACTCGTCAACGAACTGGGCGTCTATGGTGAGAAAAAGATGTACGGCAAGGTGACCATGGGCATCTTTCGCACCACCTTCATCACCGATGAGTACGGTGTCGTCACCCGAATCATCGGTCCGAAGACCATCAAGGTGAAGGAGCACGCTGCCCAGATACTTAGCGAAGAATAACTACAAACGACAACCATGGCGGGGCCATAAGAGATCTTCCCTATGGCCCCGCTCTCTGCTATCCCTAAAAACCGACATATATGATGAAGAAAATCATGACGATGACGGCAGCGTTCCTGCTCACTGCCGGCGTTTACGCACAGGACATACAACTGCCTGCTCCCGACAAGACGAGCACCACTACCCTCATGCAGGCTCTCGACGGACGCCACTCCGAGCGTGCCTTCGCCGACAAGGCCCTGAGCACCTCCACCCTCTCGACACTCCTGTGGGCAGCTGAAGGTGTGAACCGGCAGGAAGAGAAAAAGCTCACCGTTCCCTCATGCAGGAACCTGCAAGAGGTTGAGGTGTATGTCATCATGCAGAGCGGTGCCTATCGTTACGATCCATACACCCATACACTGAAACAACTCAGTAAGAAGGACCTGCGGGAGTCGGTTGCCAGTACCCAGAAGAGCATGGCCAACGCACCCGTCTTCCTCATAACGGCAGCCAACATGAAGAAATTCGGCCAGAACAGTACCCACAGCCAACTGGCCGGTGCCGTCGATCAAGGCTACGTGTCGCAAAACATCTGTCTGGCCTGTGAGGCGCTCGGTCTCGTCACCGTACCCCGAATGACGATGGACACGGCACAGCTGAAGCAGGAGCTGGGCTTGGACGACAATTGGCTGATGCTCATCAACCATCCCATCGGCTATCCTGCAAGATAAGAGACTGCCGGGATGCCTCTCCCGAGACACCACGGGCAACAGAAGAAGCATTCCGGCCGGAACGACACCTCCGGCCAGAAAGCTTAACCGTCCCTTGCATGCCGGACCACCTTTCCACATCCATTCACATACACCCATACATACCAGGAAGATATGAGCATTCTCATCAAGGACACCACGCGTGAGCAACGGCAGCAGATCGTCAGCGAGGCCCTCGGCTGTGGCATTGCCGGCGGTTGTGAGAACTGTTCGAGCTGTTGGCTCGGCGGCGGCACCATCGATAGCATCTACAAGGACTACATCGACGGCAAGCGCGAGCTGCGGGAGATCAACCGTGAGTACAGTCGTCGCATGGCAGGGCGACAGCGCCGATGACGCCGCCGGACATCAGCCGGTCGACCCGCGCAGAACGCCTGGACTTCATCATCCATGCCTTCCGCTGCCTGGCCGACTGTGACAATTGCGGGCATTGCCAGTTCCTGCACGGACGCAATGCCGTCGACGTCTACCATGACTATATAGAGGGCGTCCGCTCCTTCCGCGACGTGACAATGGACTGGAACCGGCAGTCCTAGTGATGATAAAAGAGCCTTACTTATTGTAAATTAGCATCTTAACATACCATTGACAGCAGGCACATACCTCTATTGAAATTCCAAAAAATCATGAAAAACCATGCAAACGTCGCTGCAAATTATTGTTAAAACAACACCTATAGGGTAAACTTTTAAAGCAAGTCCATCGTCAAACAAACAAATTTAAAATAATATCAACTGAAAAGTTATGAATAGATTAGTAAAGAAAGCCCTATGGGCAGGGATGCTCGTTGCGCTGCCTCTCTCATCGCAGGCCAAGAGCTGGACGCTTAAGGAATGCATTGACTATGCACTGCAGAACAACGTCCAGCTCAACAAACTGACGATCCAGCGTCAGAGCGCCCATGAGGATGTGTTGGGATCAAAAGCTGCCCTGTTGCCCTCACTCAGTGCCTCAACCAGCCAGAGCTTCGGCTACACTCCATGGGTAGAAAGTGGTGTGGGATCTGACGGATATTCACGTGTGTCCATCGACAAGACCTACTATAACGGCTCCTACAGCATCGGAGCACAGTGGACAGTCTGGGACGGCAACAAGAACCACAACACTGTGAAGCTGAACAAACTCGCCGAAGAGCGCGCTGCCCTCGACTCTGCCTCGCAGGCCCGCACCATCCAGGAACAGATCGTACAGTACTATGTCCAGATCCTCTACCTCACAGAAGCCGTGAAGGTGAATCAGGAGAGTCTGAAAGCCTCGCAGAAGAATGAGCAGCGGGGAATGGAAATGTATAAGGTAGGCAAGATGAGCAAGGCCGACCTGGCACAACTCACCGCCCAGCGTGCACAAGATGAATATAACATTGTCTCGGCACAGACACAGGTGAAAGACTATAAGCGTCAGCTGAAACAGATACTGGAGCTCACCAACGAGGATTTTGACATCGTTGTCCCGGAATCGTCCGACGAACTGGCACTCCGTGCCATCCCCGCCCTCAACAGCGTCTATGAGGCAGCACTGGAGAACCGTCCGGAGATCAAGGCCTACCAGAATGCCATCGACCAGAGCGATCTGAACATCAAAATCGCAAAGGCAGGATGGATGCCTACACTGTCGGCCAATGCTGCAGCCAGCACCTCCACCACTTCCATGAACGACCGCACGTGGGGTAACCAGATGAAGACCAACTTCACCATGGGTGCCGGTCTGACCCTCTCCATCCCCATCTTCGACAACCGGTCGACGAAAACAGCCGTCAACAAAGCCATGCTGTCGAAGCAGAGCTCCCTTCTCGATCTTCAGAACGAACGCACCACCCTCTACTCCACCATCGAGAACTACTGGCTTCAGGCGGAGAACAACCAGGACCAGTTCAAGGCTGCCAAGAAAAACGTGGAAAGCAACCAAGCCAGCTACGAGCTCCTCAGCGAGCAGTTTGACCTCGGTCTGAAGAACATCGTAGAGCTCATGACCGGTAAGGTGAACCTCCTCACGGCCCAGCAGGCTGAGTTGCAGGCCAAATACCTCACCATCCTGAATATCGACCTCCTTAACTTCTACCAGACAGGAGTGCTCAAATAAGAATATACAGAAACTTCTTTGAGGCATCAAAAAATAATAGTTCATCAAGGAAGATACATTTATCCTAGGGTCCTTGTGAAAGGACTTCTTCCCTACAGCGTCACGTCGGCAACAACAGAATAACATACAAGACAATTGATCCTACGGCCAGCGTGACCATTTCTCCGCCCCATCGACAGGGGCTGCCGCCCGTCGGCAACATAATCCAAGCAATATCAATCGTATAACCCTTATCCGTTGCAATATCAGATTTGCGATGGTAAGGGATTTTGTGTTTATACACATACGATCAACGAAAACCAATAAAAAAATAACAATAAGATGAAAATCAAGAAGATTAGCAAAGTATGGTACATCGTCATCGTTCTCGTTGTACTGGCCATTGCCGGATGGCTGCTCTCCCGCTGTTCAGGAACGAAAGAGGAAGTGAGCTTCTCGTTTGAGAAGGTAGGTCCCGCCACCATCCAGAACAGCATCACTGCCACCGGTACGGTAGAACCCGTTATCTGCGATACCGTCGGTACCCAGATCTCCGGTATCGTGAGCAAGATCTACGTAGACTACAACAGCTATGTGAAGAAGGGACAGCTCCTGGCCGAGCTCGACAAGTCGAACCTCAACGCTACCCTGAACTCCGCCAAGGCCGAGCTGGCATCGGCGCGGGCCAACCTCCAGAGCTACCAAGCCAACCTGAAATACCAGACCGCCAACTACAAGCGCTATCAGACGCTCTACAAGAAAGGACTGGTATCGGCCGACGACTATGAGAACGCCTACCTCACCTACAAGCAGGCCATCGACCAGGTGGCCACCGGCAAGCAGGCCATCATCTCCGCACAGCAGCAGGTGAGCACTGCACAGACCAACATCGGATATGCCACCATCACCTCGCCCATCGACGGTATCGTGCTCTCGAAGAGTGTGTCGGAAGGCCAGACCGTCGCTGCCAGCTTCAATACCCCTCAGCTCTTCATCATCGCACAAGACCTGAAGGACATGGAGGTGATCGCCGATGTCGACGAGGCGGACATCAGCGGCGTGTCTGAGGGAGAACATGTCACCTTCACCGTCGACGCCTATCCCGACGATGTCTTCGAGGGAACCGTCAAGCAGGTGCGTCTGAAATCGACGACTTCCAACAATGTGGTCACCTACAAGGTGGTCATCACCGCTCCCAACGACGACCTGAAGCTGAAGCCGGGTCTCACGGCCAGCGTGACGATCTTCACGGCCGAGAAGAGCGGCGTGCTCAGCGTGACCAACAAGGCCCTGCGCTTCACGCCGACCAAGGAGACCGTCGGCTCCAAGAAAATCGTCGACTGCAACGGCAAGAACAAAGTATGGGTGGTGGAAGGCAATACGGTAAAGGCCATCCCCGTCAGCATCGGCATGACCGACGGCACGCACACACAGATCCTGAGCGGCCTGAAATCGGGACAACAGGTCATCACCGAACTGAAGGTGACGACCCCTGACGAGCCGGCCGACACACCCTCAGGAGGTGAGTCCAGTCCGTTTGCGCCCGGTCCCCACAAGAACGACAAGAAATAAACATGAGAGGAAATCAGCCATGACAGAAGCAAACAATCATAAGAAGATATACACCCGTCCCCAACCCGGCGAACCCGACCCGTCGGAGACAGGAGGCGACAGCCGCAAGGTCGTCATCGAGCTCGACGATGTCCGCCGCGACTTCATGGTGGGCGACGAGACGGTGCATGCGCTCCGCGGCATCTCCTTCAAGATCTACGAGGGCGAGTTTGTCACCATCATGGGCAAGTCGGGCTCGGGCAAGTCGACGCTGCTCAACCAGCTGGGCTGCCTCGACACCCCCTCGAGCGGTGAATACTATCTCGACGGCGTATCAGTACGTAAGATGTCCAATTCACAGCGCGCCATCCTCCGCAACCGTAAGATCGGCTTCATCTTCCAGAACTACAACCTGCTACCGAAGACCACGAGCGTGGAGAATGTCGAGCTGCCCCTGATGTACCGTCCCGACATCTCTACTGCCGAACGGAAGCAGCGGGCCATCAACGCCCTCATGGCCGTCGGCCTCGGTGAGCGGCTCTACCACAAGAGCAATCAGATGTCGGGTGGACAGATGCAGCGTGTGGCCATCGCGCGCGCCCTGGTCAACGACCCTGCCGTGATCCTCGCCGACGAGGCTACCGGCAATCTCGACACGCGCACCAGCTTCGAGATCCTCGTGCTGTTCCAGAAGCTCCATGCCGAGGGACGCACGATCATCTTCGTCACCCACAACCCCGATATCGCCCACTACTCCTCGCGCAACATCCAGCTGCGCGACGGACACGTGATCAGCGATGAAATCAACTACAACGTGCAGTCGGCGGCCGAAGGACTCGCCGCCCTGCCTCCTTCATCAGACGAATAAGCTATGAACTATACCAATCTTTTCAAGATCGCCCTTCGTGCCATCGCGGCCAACAAGTTGCGGTCGTTCCTCACGGCCCTCGGCATCATCATCGGCGTAGCCTCGGTGATCACGATGCTCGCCATCGGCCAGGGATCGAAGCGCAGCATCCAGGCCAACATCGCCGAGATGGGCTCCAACATGATCATGATCTCGCCGGGAGCCGACATGCGGGGAGGCGTGCGTCAGGACGCCTCCTCCATGGAGACACTGAAGCTGACCGACTTCACCAGCATCAAGGACGAGTGCAACTATATCAAGGCCATCTCGCCCACCGTGACGAGCAGCGGCCAATGGATCTACGGCTCCAACAACGAGCAGTCAACGATCTATGGCGTCAATCAAGACTATCTGGAAATCCGACAGCTCACTGTCGCCGACGGCGAGATGTTCACCGAGCAGGATATCAAGACGAGCGCCAAGGTGTGCATCCTTGGTCAGACGGTGGTCGACTATCTGTTCCCCGATGGCAGCGACCCAGTGGGTAAGGTGGTGCGCTTCAACTCCATTCCCTTCCGTGTGGTGGGAGTGCTGAAGAAGAAAGGCTACAACTCCATGGGCATGGACCAGGACGACCTCGTACTGGCTCCCTACACCACCGTGATGAAGCGTATCCTCGCACAGACTTACCTGGGCGGCATCGTCTGCTCCGCCCTCACGGAGGATCTGACCGACAAGGCCGTAGACCAGATCACCTCCATCCTGCGGAAGACCCATAAGCTGAAAGACGCCACCGACACGACGGAGGCCGATGAGGACGACTTCAACATCCGCTCACAGGAAGAGCTCTCGTCGATGATGAACTCGACGACCGACATGATGACGATCCTGCTGGGATGTGTGGCAGGCATCTCGCTCATCGTCGGCGGCATCGGCATCATGAACATCATGTATGTGAGCGTGACAGAGCGCACGCGTGAGATCGGTCTCCGCATGAGCGTCGGCGCCCGCGGCATCGACATCCTCAACCAGTTCCTCATCGAGGCGGTGATGCTGAGCGTCACGGGAGGCATCATCGGCGTACTGCTCGGCATCGGATCGTCCTATGCCGTAAAGTTCATCGCCCACTGGCCCATCTACATACAGCCCTGGAGCATCATCATGAGCTTCGCCGTCTGCACCTTCACCGGTGTGTTCTTCGGATGGTATCCAGCCAAGAAGGCCGCACGCCTCGATCCTATCGAAGCCATACGCTACGAATAACGACACCTCAGATCAAGAAGTAAGAAATCGGGTAGGAGGTAAATGCTAATCATAAAAGGCATTTGCCTCCTATTTTCAC
>ERZ780212.1274-NODE-1274-length-20668-cov-24.161354_pt1 | contig 20668 bp, 11 predicted proteins | sample MGYA00511364_ERZ780212 | MGnify/ENA primary metagenome ERZ780212 (study PRJEB29588, sample SAMEA2147991) | human gut metagenome | biome: human gut; feature: human-associated habitat; material: faeces | place: Denmark | collected 2008/2010 ...
CGTTGACGGATTCGAACCGCCGACCCTCTGCTTGTAAGGCAGATGCTCTAAACCAACTGAGCTAAACGCCCATGCTTGTTTTCTTAAGCGGTTGCAAAGGTACGGAAAGTTTTTGTTTCCACCAAATATTTTCCAAAAAAAATACGAAAAAAGACAGATCCCCGTAGGAATCTGTCTCCATTATATGGTGATTTTATTATTCTTGTTTGATGTTGTTGTTGTCTTTGGACCCCATTTAGTCTATGGGTGGGTCGTGATCTTCCGACCATATCCATGCCGCAGCCATTGCTGCGAGCATGATCCATATTACTGTTGGTTCCATCTTTCTTGTGTTTTGTGTTGTTATCCTTACTTTCTTACATACAGCTGTGTGTAGACCGGTCCTACTGCATCTATTGAGAAGATTGCCCTCCCGGGCAATGCGTATTGTTATCCTTCACAATCCTGTTTATTACCTCATGTGTGGCCAATACCCTTGCGGCATACCGACGTAAATGCTTGTTATCCGAATACTTTCTTCAAGTCAAGACCTTGCACTTCTGTTTTTTCTACTTTTCCTTTTTTTCCTTCTTTTCTAATTTATGGCATCTGTCTTTGTACCTATTGAAACGACTCTTTGCCAACTTCTTTCTAGCTTCTCTAAATTAAGGTGGGCTTCATCACGTAGCCCCTTTGTGTTTGTGTTATCCTGAAGTGCCTTCTACCTTTTTTTCTTCTAGGGCCTCTCTGCCGGTTCCAATATTTTGTTGTTTTCTTGTGTTGTCTTCTTGTCTTTTGACGTTGCAAAGTTACGACGGATTCTGTTTCGGTGCAAGCGCAAAAACGCTTTTTTGACCTTTCTCCCTATCATTTTTGACTTAAGTCAAGAAAGTGTGTGCGTGCACAATGAAATCTTCAAGGGTTTTCAAGTGTTGAAGGGTCATTGGTCATCGTGGCTGTCGAGGCTGTTATGATGGATCTTCATGACTTGTTTCCTGGGCTGGATTGCTGTGTTGAGGATACCTGTAGATGAGAGTCTGCGGAGGTCATACGCCTTGCTGGTGTGGTCCTTGCTGAGAGGATATAATAGAAAAATGAAGTGGAATAAGTCATTGTAATATGTGGATTATAAATAGGGAGAATGTGGGTAGTATATATAATAAGGTGGTTTTATGAGAGGATAATGATGGTATATATAATAAGGTATATAAAGAATTGTGGTATTATTCTAATTTTGGTTCATGTCCTCCCGATGGCTGAATCTTCCGTCTGATGAATGGGCACGGTGTTCTGTCGTGTGGGTATTTGCAGGCATTTTGGGATCTTTACGAGAAGATCTGTCCTGTTGGTACAAAAAAACGGACCGGCTGCGGGGCGTTTGTCCGCAGTCCGGTCCGGATATGTCGGTTATTGTCTGTCATGCAGACCTGTTAGGATATCATTCTTCCGTCCAGGGGCGGTAGAGAGCGGGAGCGTTCAGGCTGGGCAGATTGCCGTCAGCACGGGCGTAAGCCACGAGGATGATCTTGAAGATCAGCGTGGAGTAGCCGGGTATGCCGGTCGTTCCCGTTGAGCCATAGGCCAGGGTGTAGGGCACGTAGACAGTCCAGTTGTCTCCGATGTGCATGTTTTGCAAAGCGGTGGCGAAGCCGTCTGTCAGCGCATTGACGGCAAAGGTGGCCGGGAGCGACGTTGCGGGATTGTAGTCGGCCGACATGGAAGAGTCAAACTGATAGCCCGCAGGATAGGAAGTCGACGGCAGGAGCTTGCCGTAGTAGTGCACCCGCACGGAGTCGGTATAGAGCGGGCAGCCGCTGCCTGTGCCGGCTTCGTCTACGTGGACGATGATATAGTCGGTGTTGGGGCTGGCTATGGAGTCCTGCAAGCTCCAGTTCTTGATGATCTTCCACGATGTGTCGCCGGCTGCGATTTTTGCCTGCGTGTTGGTGTAGAGCGAGTCCCAGTAAGCCGTATTGCGGGCCTGCCAGTTGGGAAACTCTTCCACGGTGTCGGTCTCCTCCGAGCAGGAGGTCCACAGCAGGGGAAGAATGAGGAGAGCCAGAAGGCTCAGCAGTGAAACGGTATTGTTCTTCTTCATGTTGTCCTATTGAGAAAGGATATGGAATGACGGGCGACAAGGACGTCTTTCCTGTCGTTGCCTGCCCGTCACCGGTGGCTGATGGCCGGATTACTTGTCGAGACCCTCGATTTCCTTTCCGAGCTTTTTGAGCAGGGAGGTGATACTCACGCGGTCCTCGATGATCGAGCGGAGCTGGTCGATGTCGACACGCTCCTGTTCCATGGTGTCGCGGAAGCGGATGGTCACCTTGTGGTCGTTGGGTGTCTCGTGGTCTACGGTGACACAGAATGGTGTACCGATGGCGTCCTGACGGCGGTAGCGCTTGCCGATAGAGTCCTTTGGATCGCCGTAGTGAGTGTTGAAGTGGAACTTCAGGTCGTTGACGATCTGGTGGGCCAGTTCAGGCAGGCCGTCTTTCTTGTCCAAGGGGAATACGGCGCACTTCACAGGAGCCAGCGGCTCAGGCAGATGGAGCACGACGCGTGTCTCGCCGTTGGGCAATGTCTCCTCCTCGTAGCTGTGGCACATCACCGACAGGAACATACGGTCTACGCCGATAGAGGTCTCTACGTCGTACGGAGTGTAGCTCTCTTTGGTCTCCGGATCGAAATATTTGATGGAGCGGCCGGAGAACTTCTCGTGCTGCGACAGGTCAAAGTTGGTACGTGAGTGGATACCCTCCACCTCCTTGAATCCGAACGGCATCTTGAACTCGATGTCGGTAGCGGCATTGGCGTAGTGGGCGAGCTTCTCGTGATCGTGGTAGCGGTAGTTGTCGTTACCCATGCCCAGTGCCTCGTGCCATGCCAGACGCACCTTCTTCCAATATTCAAACCACTTCATCTCTGTGCCGGGCTGGCAGAAGAACTGCATCTCCATCTGCTCGAATTCACGCATGCGGAAGACGAACTGGCGGGCAACGATCTCGTTGCGGAAAGCCTTACCGATCTGTGCGATACCGAAAGGCAGCTTCATGCGGCCGGTCTTCTGCACGTTCAGGTAGTTGACGAAGATTCCTTGTGCCGTCTCAGGACGGAGGTAGATCTTGTTGGCGGCGTCGCTCAGCGACCCCACCTCGGTAGAGAACATCAGGTTGAACTGACGCACGTCGGTCCAGTTCTTCGTTCCGCTGATGGGATCGACGATGCCCTCGTCGAGGATGATCTGCTTCAGGGCATCCAGGTCGGGACCCTGCATGGCGGCGGTGTAGCGGGCGTGCAGATCGTCACGCTTCTTCTGGTGCTCGAGCACGCGGGGATTGGTTGAGCGGAACTGAGCCTCGTCGAAGCTGTCGCCGAATTTCTTGCGGGCCTTAGCCACTTCCTTCTCTATCTTCTCGTCGTACTTGGCGATCTGGTCTTCAATCAGATTGTCGGCGCGGTAGCGCTTCTTGGAGTCACGGTTGTCGATCAGGGGGTCATTGAAGGCGTCCACATGGCCGCTGGCCTTCCACACCGTCGGGTGCATGAAGATCGAGGCGTCGATACCTACGATATTCTCGTGGAGCAGCACCATGGACTGCCACCAATACTGCTTGATATTGTTCTTGAGCTCTACGCCGTTCTGACCATAATCGTACACGGCGGCCAGACCGTCGTAAATGTCGCTGCTGGGGAAAACAAAGCCATACTCCTTGCAGTGGCTCACAATCTTCTTGAAAACATCTTCTTGTGCCATAATCTTTATTTGATATTTAGCTGATTACCTTAATTATAATTTTTGCGTACAAAGTTACTCTTTTTTGTCGATTACTTGGCATAAGGACACGAAAAAATTATAAGGTTTCACATTTGACCGCTTATATTCTGAGGGCGAAGGAGTGTTGAAAGGCCGTCGGGAGCAAGGATGGTCCGTGTTTTCCGGACGGAGGAAAGTCCGTGTGGCTCCGTGTCATCCGTTGCGCTTCATGCTCCTCCTCCGTACTTTTCATTGCTTTAGTCAAGGCCTTTCTTTCCGTCTTGCCCGGTCTTCCGTCGTGTTGTTCCGTGTAGGAGGTGGTTGCTTTCCTGCGTTTCTCATGCGGGCAGTATGCGACGGGGACCGGTGTGGTTGGGACATGATGGAGAGAAGGGGCAGACACATCCGTATTTCTGCACGGAGCCCGTGTCTATCCTTACTTTTTTATGCCAACGGGGCAGGAATCTCATATTTTTTATGTAAGTTTGCATCAATTACCGAGAATAATTTATGGACGAAGACAAGAATAAAGACGATATTCAACAGCAAGTGAACGGAGGACAAGCCGACAATCGTCCTCAGGACAAGCCGGACGCTGCCGCTGAGGGTCAGGATGCTGCCCGTGAGGGTGCGGATGCTCCCGAGGAGGAGCAGGCTGCCGACGGGCACAGCGACTATAAGCCGGTTGACAGGTTCGACGCCTCGGCAGTGCACCATCTGAGCCGGATGTATAAGAACTGGTTTCTGGATTACGCCTCCTACGTGATCCTTGAGCGTGCCGTGCCTGCCATCGAGGATGGTCTGAAGCCTGTGCAGCGCCGTATCCTCCACTCCATGAAGCGGATGGACGACGGACGCTACAACAAGGTGGCCAACATTGTGGGATATACGATGCAGTTCCACCCCCATGGCGATGCGTCTATCGGCGATGCCCTCGTGCAGCTTGGCCAGAAGAATCTGCTTGTGGACAGCCAGGGCAACTGGGGTAATATCCTTACCGGCGACCGTGCCGCCGCGCCGCGATACATCGAGGCGCGTCTGAGCAAGTTTGCCCTCGACGTGGCTTTCAATCCCAAAACCACTGAGTGGCAGCTTTCCTACGACGGCCGCAACAAGGAGCCTATTGCCCTGCCTGTGAAGTTCCCGTTGCTGCTGGCTCAGGGAGCCGAGGGTATTGCCGTGGGACTGAGCTCCAAGGTCCTTCCCCATAACTTTAACGAGCTTTGTGACGCGGCCGTGAGCTATCTTCAGGGTCGTGAGTACCATCTCTATCCCGATTTTCCGACAGGCGGCGCCATCGATGTGAGCAAGTACAACGACGGCCAGCGTGGCGGTGTGGTGAAGGTGCGTGCGAAGATCGAGAAGCTCGATCCCAAGACCCTAGTCATTCGTGAGATACCTTTCTCAAAGACCACGGAGAGTCTGATCGACTCCATCAAGAAGGCCATCGACAAGGGCAAGATCAAGGTGCGCAAGGTGGAGGACATGACAGCTGCCGAAGCGGAGATCCAGCTCCATCTGCAGCCCGGCACGTCGAGCGACAAGACGCTCGACGCCCTCTATGCGTTCACCGACTGCGAGGTGAGCATCTCGCCCAACTGTTGTGTGATCCGCGACCAGAAGCCTTGCTTCCTCACCGTCAGTGAGGTGCTGGAGGATAATGTCAACCGCACGCGCGACCTGCTGCGCCGCGAGCTCGAGATCGAGCGTGGCGAGCTGCAGGAGCAGCTCTTCTATGCTTCTTTGGAGCGCATCTTCATCGAGCAGCGCATGTATAAGGATCCCGACTTTGAGCAGGCTCCCAACGAGGCGGCTGTGGTGCGTTTCCTCGAGCAGGCGTTCCTGCCTTTCCGCAAGGACCTTATCCGTGACATCACCCGTGACGACTATCTGCGTCTGCTGGAGATCAAGATGCAGCGCATCCTGAAATATAATAAGGACAAGGCCGACAAGCTCATGGCCAAGCTCCGTGCGCAGATCAAGCATATCAACCACGACCTGGCCCACCTCACGGACGTGACCATTAAGTGGTTCGAATACCTCAAGGAGAAATACGGTGCCGACCATCCTCGCCTCACCGAGATCCGTAACTTCGACACCATCGAGGCGGCGAAGGTGGTGGAGGCCAACGAGAAGCTCTACATCAACCGTAAGGAAGGCTTCATCGGCACCGGCCTGAAGAAGGACGAGATGGTGTGTCCCTGTGCGGACATCGACGATATCATTATCTTCTATCGTGATGGTAAGTATAAGGTGATCCGCGTGGCCGACAAGATCTTCGTCGGACAGGGCGTCATCCATCTGCAGGTATTCAAGCGCAACGACCGCCGCACGATCTACAACGTCGTCTATCGCGACGGCCGTCAGGGCGACTCCTTCATCAAGCGTTTCAATGTGACCACCGTCATGCGCGACAAGGAGTACGATCTGACGAAGGGCACGCCGGGCTCGCGTGTGCTCTATTTCTCTGCCAACCCCAATGGCGAGGCGGAGGTCATCAAGGTGACGCTGGAGCCCGATCTCAAGCGTGCGAAGTCGTCCATCTTCATGGAGAAGGACTTCTCGGAGATCGACATCAAGGGCCGTGCCGCACAGGGCCGTCTGCTCACCCACCGTGCCGTACACCGCATCTCGCTGAAGAGCCACGGACGGTCGACGCTCGGTGGCCGCAAGGTGTGGTTCGATCCCGATGTGCTGCGCATCAACTACGAGGAGCACGGCCGTCTGCTTGGCGAGTTCAACGATGGCGATCGCATCCTTGTCGTGCTCCGCAATGGCACGTTCTACACCACCGACTTCGATGTGAACAATCACTATGAGGACTCGATCAGCATCATCGAGAAGTTCGATCCGCACAAGGTGTGGACGGCGGTGCTCTTCGATGCCGACAACAAGGGCTTCCTCTATATCAAGCGTTTCGCCATGGATGCGGTGAAGAAGCCGACGAGTCTGCTGAACGACAATCCCGACAGTCGCCTCATGCTGCTCACCGACACGGTCTACCCGCATCTGAAGATCACCTTTGGTGGCAACGACGCTCCGCGCACCCCGCTGGAGATCGATGCCGAGAGTTTTGCCGTCCAGCGCAGCTACAAGGCCCACGGACGTCGTCTTACCACCTATGAGGTGGCGACGGTGGAGGAACTGGAGCCGTTGCGGCAGCCTGAACAGCCGGAGACGTCCGAGACGACGGCAGCCGGAGAGGATGAGAATCTCGATCCCGATGCCGGCAAGTCGGAGCAGGACGTGATCGACGAGATGACCGGTCAGCTTAATCTTTTCAACGATGGAGAAAACAGTCATTCAGAAGATAAGGAGGACGACAACCGTTAGTCTGCTTGCAGGGTTGTGCTGCCTGTTGGTGCCGCCACAGCCTTGCAGGGCAGCGGACGGACAGTCGTGTCCGGCGCCGCCCGACACGGCGGTGTGCCTTCCCGATGGTGCTGAGGCGGGCTTTGCGTCTTCGCTGCCGTCGAAGCATGTCATCAATACGCAGATGGTCTCTGCCGGCGTCACCGACATTCTCGATACCTATCTCTCTGCCGAGAAGTTTTCCGGCCCGGAGGTGCGCTATCTCTCCCACACCCTGCGCGACCGCGTGGGCCGTCCGCTCTCCACGGAGATCCTCCATCAGGTGATCCTCTCCTCAGCCGACACGCGGGGTGGCGGCAGCACGCTGCTCACCGCGATGTACAACCTCCACTGGGGACTTCACCATCTGTGGCGGCTCACGCCCCGTCTGTCGCTGCGTGCCGGAGGTCTGGCCGATCTGAATATCGGCGTGATGTACGACACTGGCAACAGCAACAACCCCGCACAGGCCCGCCTGTCGCTGTCCGTCGATCCCGCCGTGTTGCTGCATTGGCAGATCCTCGACGGCCGTTTCCCGGTGGCGTTGCAGTACGAGGCCGCCTTGCCGCTCGTAGGGGTGGCCTTCTCTCCGCAGTATGGTCAGTCCTACTATGAGATCTTCTCCAGAGGCAACTACGACCACAATGTGGTGTTGACCGGACCGTGGAATGCCCTTACCTATCATCAGATGGCTACCGTTGACTTCTCTGTCGGCCGTCACACGACCTTCCGTCTGGGCTATCTCGGCGACTATCGTCAGATGAAAGTCAACAGCCTGAAATACCATCAGTTCACACATGCCTTTGTCATCGGCTGGGTACGCACCTTTAACATCGTGCCCGTGAGCCGTTAGAAATCCTGAACGCTATGAAACAATCCGCATTACATAACCGTCAGCAGTCTCTTTTCCGCCGCCTTTCCGCCGTGTGCCTCACCGGCCGTACGTTCCTCGGCCTGGCTTTCACGCTGGTGCTCGGCCTGTTCTCCTCCTGCGTGGATGAGGAAGAGTTTCCCGACACCAACCGGGGCAACCTGCAGGCATTGTGGACGATCATGGACCAGCGCTACTGCTTCTTCGAGGAAAAGGGCGTGAACTGGGACAGCGTGCGTGCCGTGTATGAGCCGCGGGTCACCAATCAGTCGATGACCTCCGAGCAGCTTCTGGAGGTACTCGGCGACATGCTCGCCACCCTGAAGGACGGACACGTCAATCTCTATGCCGGATTCGACTACACCCGCTACTGGGGCTATCATGAGAACTATCCGAGCAACTACAGCGATTCACTCATCACCCGCTATCTCGGCACCGACTATAAGATCGCGTCCGGTCTGCGTTATCGCATCCTCGACGACAATGTGGGCTATATCCGTTGCTCCACCTTCAATACGACGTTCGGTGATGGCAATCTCGACGATATCCTTGCCTATCTGGTCACCTGCAACGGCCTGATCATTGATGTGCGCGACAATGGCGGCGGCATGCTCACCATGGCGGAGAAGCTCGCGGCCCGGTTTATCAATCAGAAGACTCTGGTCGGCTATATGCGCCACAAGACGGGCAAGGGACACAACGACTTCTCCTCGATGGAGGAGCAGTGGCTCACCCCCTCGTCGGGTCTGCGTTGGCAGAAGAGGGTGATCGTGCTCACCAACAGGGCCGTGTTCTCGGCAGCCAATGAGTTCGTGAAGTATATGAAGTGCAGTCCGCTGGTCACGGTCGTCGGCGACAAGACGGGTGGGGGAGCCGGACTCCCCTTCTCCTCGGAGCTTCCCAACGGCTGGATCATTCGTTTCTCCGCCTGTCCGATGTACGACCGCGACAAGAACTGCACGGAGAATGGCATCGAGCCCGACTATTCCGTCAGCCTCGACAGCCGGGATTTCGCTGCCGGATACGACACGCTGATTGAGATGGCAAGACATCTGCTGAGAAGCGGTACGCTGGCCCTGGCGGTACCCTGCGGAGAGCAGCTCCTATTGCCGGTGGTCGGCAGGGGCTTGCTCCGGCCTGACAGACAGACGATATGGTCCGGCCTCTAACCCACATCGGCCGTGAGGTCCGAAGGATCTCGTGCTATTGTAGGACAAGCCAATATAAGATAAATAGTTTGCGGTCTGCTGACCGGTAGGGGTTGGCAGGTCGCCTTTCATGATTATTCCTATGAATTCGTTTACAAGTTATATTTCCAAGAACACCGGTCTCGACCTTCATGCCGTCGATGCGACGCTGGAGCTGTTGCAGGCCGGTTGCACCATCCCTTTCATCGCCCGCTACCGCAAGGAGGCTACGGGTGGACTCAACGAAGTGCAGATTGCACAGATCAGCGAGCTGAACGATCGCCTGACGACGCTCGGCAAGCGCAAGGAGACCATCCTCAATACGATTGAGGAGCAGGGCAAGCTCACGCCCGAGCTCAAGGCGAAGATCGAGGCGTCATGGGACCAGACGGAGATCGAGGATCTCTATCTGCCCTACAAGCCGCGCCGGCGCACGAAGGCACAGATCGCCCGTGAGCTGGGCCTTGAGCCTTTGGCCAACCTGCTCATGTTCCAGCGCGATCCCGCGCCCCTTCAGGCGGCCAGGCGTTTTGTGAAGGAGGGCGTCGACGATGTTGAGGCTGCCCTGCAGGGCGCGCGCGACATCATTGCCGAGCGGGTGAGCGAGGATCAGCACGCCCGTCAGAGCGCCCGTGCGGTCTATCAGCGCGACGCGGTGATCTCCAGTCGTGTGGTGAAGAAGAAGGAGGAAGAGGAGGGCGCACAGAAATATTCCGATTATTTCTGCTTCAGCGAGGAGCTGCGCAAGTGCTCTTCCCATCGCCTCCTGGCCATGCGCCGTGGAGAGGCTGAGGGCTTTCTGCGTGTGACGATCTCGGCCGACGATGATGAGATCGCCCGTCGCCTCCACCGTCAGTTTGTGCGCGGCCAGGGACCTTGCCAGCAGCAGGTGGCGATGGCCGTCGACGATGGCTACGAGCGTCTGCTCCGTCCGTCTATGGAGAATGAGTTCGCGGCCCTGTCGAAAGAGCGTGCCGACGAAGAGGCCATCCGTGTGTTCCGTGAGAACCTGCGTCAGCTCCTGCTCGCCGCCCCGCTGGGCCAGAAACGTGTCCTGGGTGTCGATCCGGGCATCCGTACGGGCTGTAAGGTCGTGGCGCTCGACGCGCAGGGCAATCTGCTCTATCACACGGTGGTCTTTGCCGTTGGCGACCGTGCCAAGGACAACGGTGGCTCCCGGCCTACCGCCTTGCAGCAGTTCTCCGACCTGTGCAGGAAGTTTGGCATAGAGGCCATCGCAGTGGGCAATGGCACCGGCTCGCGTGAGACGGCCGACATCCTCCGCCAGATTCCCGGCGTGCCTACCTATGTGGTGAGCGAGGACGGAGCGAGCATCTATTCCGCGTCGGAGACAGCCCGCGAGGAGTTTCCCGATGAGGATATCACCGTGCGTGGTGCCGTCAGCATCGGCCGTCGTCTCATGGACCCGTTGGCTGAGCTGGTGAAGATCGATCCCAAGAGCATTGGTGTCGGCCAGTATCAGCACGATGTCGACCAGCAGGCCTTGAAGCATTCGCTCGACCAGACGGTGGAGCTGTGTGTCAACTCCGTCGGTGTCAATCTCAATACGGCGAGCAAGCATCTGCTCACCTATGTCAGCGGACTCGGTCCACAGCTGGCTCAGAACATCGTGGACTACCGGCGTGAGCACGGTGCCTTCTCTTCGCGAGCCGAGCTGCGCAAGGTGCCTCGTCTTGGACCGGTGGCTTTCCAGCAGTGTGCCGGCTTCCTCCGCATCCCCGGTGCTAGGAACCCGCTCGATGCTTCCGCCGTCCACCCCGAACGCTATAAGCTGGTGGAGCAGATGGCCCGCGACAACGGGTGCACGGTCACCGATCTGATGAATGATCCGCAGGCGCGCAAGCGCATTGACATCCAACGCTATGTCACCAAGGAGGTCGGCTTGCCGACGCTCCGCGACATCATGCAGGAGCTGGAGAAGCCCGGACGCGACCCGCGTGCCCAGATAGAGACTTTCGAGTTCGATCCCCGGGTGCATACCGTCGACGATCTTGTTCCCGGCATGGAGCTTCCCGGCATTGTGACCAACATCACCAACTTCGGGGCCTTTGTCGACATCGGCGTCCATCAGGATGGCTTGGTTCATATCTCTCAGATCGCCGACCGTTTTGTCCGCGACATCAACAGCGTCATCCATCTCCATCAGCAGGTGAGGGTACGGGTCCTCGAGGTGGACCATCGCCGTCACCGCATATCGCTGACCATGCGCAAGGCGAAAAAGGACCGCTCGTAAGCCTTTCTTCGTCTTGCGTTGTGTGCTTGTCTGTGATGGCGTGGTCGGCACGTGAATGTCTGGGATTGTCCTGCCTGTAGGTCTGTGCGACGATGGAAGGCTTCCCTACGGACCATCCGACGACAGTCCAGATCCCTTGAATCCCTACTGTGATCGGGATGAGAAATGATGAATGATGCCTGGTGTGATGAGGATGCGGATAATAAGCCGCAAAATTTGCGGTTAATTATCCGCAAAGATGTATATTTGCAAAAAATAATATTGCCTATGTATATCTATGAACATAAGGAATGGCCTCATTTCTCGTGGAACAAAGAACTTGTTGGCGAGGAACTAAATAAAGTACACAAGGCTGTGGGCTATCTGATGGGGCGTCTTAGCGTAATAGGCTTTGATGATAAGATGTCTGCGGTGGTGGAATCAATCTCCCATGACATTGTAGCATCATCCGAAATTGAAGGGGTGGAATTGAACAACGAGCAGGTGCGTTCATCGGTAGCCCGCAAACTGGGAATATCATTACAGGGGTCGACGGAATCTTCCCATTATATTGACGGAGTTGTGGAGATGGCGCTAGATGCCACCATTAATTTCAAAGCACCTCTCACCCACGAAAGACTCTTCGGTTGGCATAACTGTCTGTTCCCTACAGGATGGAGCGGTTCTGTGAAAATAGACGTTGCCCAGTATCGGAGTGGAGCGGTGAAAGTCGTCTCAGGAATGTTCGGTCGGGAAAAGGTGCATTATGTAGCACCTGCTCCTGAGAAAATAAACGAAGAGATGAATCGGTTTCTTGACTGGTTCAATTCAGATGCCCATAACGGCTATGTAAAATCAGCCATAGCCCATTTGTGGTTTGTCAGTATTCATCCGTTTGATGACGGAAACGGACGAATAGGACGAGCCATTGCAGACATGGCTCTCTCACAGGCTGAGAATTCGCAAATGCGTTTCTTCAGTATCTCTCATCAAATCAATAAGGACAAAAAACAATATTATGACATATTAGAGAAAACGCAAAAAGGAGACTGCGATATTACCGAATGGATCATCTGGTATCTTGACTGTTTGCTCCGTTCTGTAGAACAGTCCGATGAGATCTTGTCGAGAGTTCTAAATAAGGCCATATTCTGGCAAAATCATGCTGAAGCTATTCTGTCTGAGCGACAACGTGAAGTATTGAATGTGTATCTGGACGGTTATCCCGGCAAACTGACAGCCAAGAACTGGGCTAAGCGTGTAAAGGTATCATCCGATACGGCAGCACGTGATATTAAGGATTTGATAGAGAAAGGAATTCTGGTTCCGCAACAGGGCCGTGTTCGTGACGTATTTTATGGAATACGGTGTAGCGACTCTATAATTGTCATTCCTATGCCAGAAGAGTTATAGTTATTTTTATCCTGCATTTTAACGAAAACACAAAAACATGGCAAAAATTCTAAGTGTTGATAATCTGCTAAAGATGTCTCTGGTTATTCCTAATTATCAGAGGCCATATAAGTGGACAACGCAAAACATAGACGCATTACTGAACGATATTTCAGATGCAATAAATGATTACAAAAATACAATTTTAAATTTAAATATCGCGTTGGAACTATAATCCTACACGATAAATCAAATGGACTAAGCTATGACATAGTTGACGGACAACAAAGAATAATATCCTTATCCTTAATAAGGAAATGTATTGATGTCAATTTTTCATGTAGCATATTCAATATTTCATTTTCCAATAAATATTCCCAACAATTTTGAATATATCAAAGAATGGTTCTGGTTGTGTCTGATAAACTGTGTCAGGGGGTAATTTTTATATCTTAAAAACTCATCGGTCGGAGAGCGCCCGCGCGGAAAGGGTTACAGCTCTTTCCGTGTTGATGTCTGCGCTTGTGGCCGAATTGGCAGACGCGTTGGACTTAGGATCCAATGATTTATGTCGTGCAGGGGTGACTCTGAAGCCTGTGTAAGCAGTTATTTTTTAGGTTAGGATACGATTAGCTTAAGAGCATTGGTAGAGGGAGAAAAAGTATGAGAATGATTATGATGGCTGATGGTGAGAAACTCCGGTTAGGTACCAATAATATTTGAAATTGAGACGATGCCAAGTTTGTCATCAGCATGACTCAAATCTGAATTTTGTGACATTCGCATTGGTTTTATAAAAGTAGCGTAGAAGGAGGTCCTTCCTTAATCTGCTTGAAGAGTGTTTTTATCACCCATTTACCCAATAGACGCTTATAATAGACTCCAACGACATATTAAAATCGTTGGTTGAGAATTTGAGTATCCAAAGAATTTTTATCTGTCGTATGGAGTCTATTGATTTAGAGTAATATATGCGGTACGACGGATTTTCCCTTATTGTTCAGTCTGCTGATAGACCCGTATGTAATCAATAAGGTAGCGTATGGGGAGGGCCGTGTCGTCGATGGCTCCGCCATTGTCGCCACCAAGGGCAAGGTTGATGAGCAGATAGAGAGGGTACTGGAAAGGCCGGCGCACCTTTGCCCAAGGTGTCTCGTCGTTGATAAGACGTTCGGAATTGACGGCAGCTGTTAACTCATTGTCAAGATACATTTTGATGGCATCAGGTGTCCATATCATAGTCCATATATGAAATCGGTCGACCCAACTGGCATCATTACGGCACCAATATTCTTGCACAGGTCGTCCTTCGCCTGATGTTTCCCAGTGGGCGATGTACTGGTGGGTACTGCCCCATGCTATATTGGCTCGTGTAAGACCCACACCTTGCTTGTCAGGATAATATTCCATCAGATCTATTTCTCCATTATAAGGCCATGGCCCAGCGATATCATTATTGCCTAAAAACCAAATAGCCGGCCATGAACCTCTGGCGGTTGGTATCTTGGCTCTTATCTCAAAACGGCCGTAGAGCCACTCGTGCTTGCCCCGTGTGTCGAGGCAGGCTGATGTATAGTGGATCATGGGGCGATTCTTGCGCCAGTTGTCGCTGCCTGCCTCATACAGAGGGTTAGGACGTTCGGTCTTACGGCCTTCTATTATAAGACATCCATCTGCTACCCATGCATTTTCAGGTTGGTACCATTGATCTTCATGATTGCGTATGAAGCCTGTAGCTGCGTTCCAATCAAGAGTGTTAAACGGACCATTGGTGTTGAACTCTTCTTTCCATACCTCATGATATGTTTCCTTCTGTTGATGGCTAAGAGCGATTAGGTCGCGCTCCTTGTCGGTAGAAGGTAATAGGGTCCAATAATTTGTAGTGGTAGTGTCGGCTTTGATTTCCATCACCATTACGTGTTTCGAAGAGGGTGCAATCTGTGTGTTGCGGCTGGTCAACAGCTTGCAGGTCGGAGGGGTGTTATCTGCTATGGTCGTAATAATATTGAGGTTATCGTCTGCTGTGAATAGAGATGTTGCATCTTTACGCTGGCTCACTGTTACAACCACTCCGTTTTTAACGGCGAGGTAGCGTTTCAAGGTCGCATTGTACAGATAGAAGCCTTTTCCTTTTTCGTTTTTTACCCTCTGCCATAACGCTTGTCCATCAGCGGTTCGATCGTAGCAGCGTACCGGAGCTTGTTCTTCGGGACTGACTGCATAGACTACTTTTATCAATTGACTACCTGGTAATGTAGTGGCAAGATAAAACATAGGTTCACTTTCAATGTCTGTTCGATGAGCAACGGCAGGTGTCAATACAGCCGAGCAAAGAACTATAGAGAGGAAATAATGTAAATGGTTCATTTGGCTTTTATAGTTAATAATTTATTAGTTGTAGACAAATATAAGTTAAATACGGGTAAGGAGGTAGTTTATTGGTCTTCTTTGCTTAATTTTTATTAAATAATAACTCTTTATAGTGTTTGTTTAAAAGAGAAACGCTATATTTATAGCAATTTATGACTAATCTAAGCAAATAATTTAATTCTCTTAATTAAGACAGATACTTTGACGAATAGGTTTTAGGACTTAAAACCGGATCGATAATTTACCTAAATAATAAAAACCAATATGAAAATAAACCAAAAACGTATGTATGCAGCATGCAGTCTTTGTACCGGACTATTATTGTTCGGTACTCCGGTTCAGGCTGTAGGAAAAGTTTCTATTATTCAGCAGAATGTAGGAACTTGTAGTGGTGTGATAAAAGATAGTCATGGCGAACCAATCATAGGTGCCACTATAAAGGTGAAAGGCCAGTCGGGAAAGGGCGCAGTGTCAGATCTTGATGGCAATTTCACAATTAAGGGTCTTGAACCTGGTGTAACTTTAGAGATCAGTTATATCGGTTTTAAAGACAAAGAAGTGGTATGGCAAGGCTCATCGCTTGATATTAGTTTGTCGGAAGACAATAAGACCCTTGACGACGTGGTGGTTGTCGGTTATGCCACACAGAAGAAGGTTAATCTGACAGGTTCAGTCTCATCGGTTTCTTCTAAAGATCTTCAAGACATTCCTGTAGCAAATACGACAACCCTTCTCCAAGGACGTATGCCGGGTTTAGTACTTACTCAGGCAGGCGGTCAGGCCGGTGCGGAGGATCTGGAAGTGCGTATTCGTGGTATTGGTACTTTTGGAAATAATAATCCTATGGTACTAATTGACGGTGTAGAGGGCAGTCTATCACAGATTAGTGACATTCCATCTGCAGATATAGAAAGCGTGTCGGTCTTAAAAGATGCTGCTTCGGCAGCTATTTATGGTGTGCGTGCAGCCAATGGTGTGATTCTCATTACAACTAAGAGAGGTAAGGAGGGACGCGCCACGGTAAATTATTCGGGCAGTTATTCATGGCAGACAGCAACTATCCTGCCTAATTATCTTGATAGTTATAACTGGGCGTTAATGAGTAATGAGGCAGGCAAGAATGTCTATTCGCCAGAGGCTCTGCAGAAGTTGAAAGACGGATCGGACTCAGACCATTATGCTAATACGGACTGGTTGGGCGAGGTATTTCGTACGGCGCCTATGATGCAACACCATCTCTCTGTTTCAGGAGGTAGTGAGACGACCCATTATATGACATCAGTATCGTTTTTGGATCAGGATGGAATCATGCGTAATACGGCTGCTAAGAAGATTTCGTTCCGTAGTAATATCGATACAAAATATAAGCGGTTTAAATTCGGCGTGAACTTGTCAGGAAATAAGAACGATGTAGATTCACCTGCTGGGATTTCTCCCAGTGGCGCGACAAGTGTAATGCGTTATTTGTCATGGTACACGCGTCCTACTGTTCCCGTAAAATATTCTAATGGTCATTATGGCTATGTAGATGGTACCAATACGAATGCTGAAGATATTAAGAATCCAGTAGAAATAATGAATCTTGGTTATAATAACAATGTAGCTTATCGGTTCAATGGAAAGGCATTCGCAGCTCTTGATATTTGGGATGGTCTGACGTTGCAGACCAGTTTCGCCTATAATTTCTATCTGAATACGACAAAGACCTACACACCCAAGGATCCCGCTCGCTATGATGCTGAGGGAAATATCAAGAAGAGTGCAGGTGCCAACAATACTTTAAAGGATTATTATTATCGAGAGGGTACGTGGACGAATGAAAACTTACTTACTTATAACAAGAAGTTCGGTCTTCATTCTATTGGTGTGTTACTGGGTCATTCACTGATCGGTTATGAATATTATACCACGACGGCCACCAAGCAAGGATTCCCAACCGAGAATATTTATGAACTTGATGGAGGATCTAAAAATGCTACGTCGAGCGGTAACAAAGGTGCATATCGTTTGCAGTCATTCTTCGGTCGACTCAACTATAATTATAACGATACTTATATGTTTGAGTTTAATATCCGTCGGGACGGTTCTTCACGTATGCCCAAGGTGAACCGTTATGCAACATTCCCTTCTGTATCTGCAGGATGGGTGTTCACAAATGAGAAATTCATGGCGAAGCTGCCATGGCTTTTCGGTAAGCTGCGTGCCTCTTGGGGTAAGCTGGGAAATCAGGAAATAGGTAACTATGCCTATATTACATCTTTAGGCGCTTCGGGTAAGTATTATTTTGATCAGAATGGTGATCCTACAGTAGGTATGGTGCAGACTTCTATACCTAATGAGAATATAAAGTGGGAAACAACCACTTCTTTTAATATAGGTATTGATCTGGGTTTCTTTAATAATAAGATCCAGACTACTTTTGAGGTATATAATAAGAAGACCTCTGATATTTTAATGCAGCTGGCAATGCCTAATATTTTCTTAGGTTCCTTGAGCGCTCCTTATCAAAATGTAGGAACAGTGAAGAATATAGGTTGGGAATGGAGTGCCAACTATCAGGACGGTATCGGGGATTGGAAATGGTTTGCCGGCTTCAATCTCTCTCATGTGAAGAATGAGATCGTTTATATGGGTGGTCTTGAAGAGCGTATCAGTGGCAGTACGATTAATCGTGTCGGTGAGCCTATTGGAGCATATTATGGTTTGAAAGCACTTGGACTTTATCGTACAGAAGAAGATCTGAACCGTACTAATTCGCAGGGTGTTGTGATTAAGCAGAACGGCAGCACACCACAGCTTGGTGATGTGATGTATGCAGATCTTAATGATGACGGTAATATTAATGATGCCGATCGTACCATTATAGGCAATCCTTTCCCCAAATTGACTTACGGTTTTACGCTTGGAGGAAGTTGGAAAGGTTTTGATCTTACAACCTTCTGGCAGGGTGTATCAGGTATTTACCGGTTCTTCTGGGAAACGACAACAGACATCCGGGGAAATTTTACAGATCGTTGGCTTGATCGCTGGACGGTGGATAATCCAGACGGCTCGCTGCCACGTATTGGTAATTCCTTCAATGAGGGTATGACCTCATTCTGGTTGGAGAATACGAGTTATTTGCGCTTGAAGAATCTGGAAATTGGTTATACATTTAAGAATATTAAATATGTGGGTATTTCCAGTCTCCGTCTTTACTTCAATGCGACGAATCTCTTAACTTTCACTCCTCTTAAGGATTTCGATCCTGAAAAGGGATCAGGAGATACGCGTATGGATAATTATCCAAATTCTAAGACTATTTCCTTTGGAGTAAATGTAACTTTCTAATAACTACAGATATGAACAGACAATTTAAATTGATATATAAAGGCATTCTCTGCTCTGCTTTCGCATTGACTATAACTTCTTGCGGAGACAGTTTCTTCGATTTAGATAATCCTAACCAGGTGTCTAATGAAAGCTTCTGGAAGACGGAGGATGATGCAATAATGGCTCTTACTTCCTGCTATGATGCTCTGCAGAATGGTGATCTTTACGATGATTATTGTGATGGATGGAAGTATGGTTTCCTGATGCGTGAGACTTGTACGGATAACGGAGGACATACGTGGGGTACTTGGATGTTAGGTACTAATATTGCGATGGGTACGTCAAGTACTCAGGAAGAGTGTTTCTCTAAGTATTGGAATGCTAATTACGAGCTTATCAAGCGTTGTAATCTTCTTTTGTCGAAAGTAGATGATATTCCTATTGAAGAAGCGACGAAAAATAATATAAAGGCAGAGGCCATTGCTTTGCGGGCTTTGGGTTATTGTAATCTTACCAGTGTGTTCCGTGATGTTCCTTATCTTACCAAGCCTCTGACCCTCGAGCAACCAGAAGCTCCCAAAGTGGAGAAAAAGCTGATTGTTGACAGTGTGTTGACAGACTTAAAGGCATATAATGACTATTTGCCCGAGAAAGGCAATGAGGCTGTAGGGCGCATGACGCGTGAGGCGGCGTATGCTATCATGGGACGCCTTGCTCTCTTTGACGGACGCTGGGCTGATGCTGTTGAAGCATATAATCATGTTATTGGAAAAGTAAAGCTTTTTATCTCTGGTGACGGTTCTGATTATGCAGCCAATTTCGCTGATCTTTTCACCGAAGCGAATGAGAATGCTGACGAGGTGCTTCTTAGCGTGCATTATAAAGGTCCCGGTTTAGGTGAAGGATCTACGTTTGGTGTCTGCTGGCAGGCGCCTATGAATGCTATTGAGGCTACGATGAATCTCTGTAATGAATATTATTGTACAGACGGCTTGCCTATTGATAAGTCACCGCTTTTCAAGGGCACGCTTACAAAGGAGGCTTATGCTGCTGCTAAACCCGATCTGCCCCGCTTCGAAAATCGAGATCCTCGTATGAAGGGTACACTGATGGTGCCGGGCATGGATTGGAATGGCAAGGTGTACACGTCAGACCTGCCAGCCTATTCTACGATTTGTATTCGTAAATGGTTTACGCCTACAGATACCTCTAATGAGTATGATGGCAGTTTGGATTATTACATTATCCGTTATGCGGAGGTGCTCCTCTCAATGGCTGAGGCTAAGAACGAGGCCGGAGGTTATTCACAGGCTGATATCACTAAATATGTTAATGAGGTGCGTCAGCGTGTCGGAATGCCCAAGGTAGAAGATGTGGAGGGTACGAATCTCACACAGGAACAGCTGCGTCAGATTATCCGCCATGAGCGTCGTGTAGAACTTGCTTTTGAGGATCTTCGTTTTGCTGATCTGTATCGTTGGGGCGAATGGAAAAATTCTATCCAGCGTATTAATGATGAGCAGGAATTCTATGGCTATAATCTTTATAGTCACCAGTATCGTGGCCCGCAGGATGATGTGTGGCCAATTCCTCAGAGCGAGATTGATACTAATAGTAAGTTGGTACAACATGATGAGTGGAAATAGAATAACGGATGGTGGAGGCAGGGAAAGATTTTTCTTTTATTCCTGCTGATATTCGGTATTTTTTCGTTAACTTTGCAGCGCGGAAAGGGTTACAGCTCTTTCCGCGCTGGTGTCTGCGCCTGTGGCGGAATTGGTAGACGCGTTGGACTTAGGATCCAATGATTCAGGTCGTGCAGGTTCGAGTCCTGTCAGGCGCACATGAGATATTTGTAGTCTTGGTGACAATTGTCAACTTTGACAATTGGGTGTCCAAGAGAATAATCCAATTTGCTTATGTATTGTCAGCCTATACTTGTGTAGGAGGTCGCTCGCAACAATGAGTGGAAAATTGGGATAACAATACGTGTACGTATGTTTTGTCACCATTGCATCGTTATATGATGTATTTTATTTAGATGACGGTCAATCTGCCTTTACACCTTATTATATTGTTTCCATCCTTTCCTTCACGATCCTACTCCATGACCGTTCCTACAGAAGATTAGGCTCACCCGATAAATATAGGGGAGATATGCTGCTCAAATGAAGTACAGGGATGAAAAGCAGAGGAATGGCTCAAGGGGTGCGTAT
>ERZ780212.1275-NODE-1275-length-20659-cov-5.564356_pt1 | contig 20659 bp, 19 predicted proteins | sample MGYA00511364_ERZ780212 | MGnify/ENA primary metagenome ERZ780212 (study PRJEB29588, sample SAMEA2147991) | human gut metagenome | biome: human gut; feature: human-associated habitat; material: faeces | place: Denmark | collected 2008/2010 ...
AGCCTGTAGCTAGCGTTCATCCTGAGCCAGGATCAAACTCTTCATTGTAAAATATTTTTACTGCTCTTTCGAGCTGTTTTGTCTCTGTTCAGGAAACCGATTTTTATTTTTTCTTGATTATCAAGAATCATTGACGGTTGTCTTCCGTTCATCCTATATATACATTATATATAAGACTACTTCTTGTACTACATCCTAGTCTGTTTATCCAAAGTCTTTCAAAGAACTATCTTTTCTTTCAGGCTCCCGTTTCAGCGGGAAAGCGTTTGCAAAGGTAAGGCGTTTTTTTGTAACCTCCAAATTTTTTCGAAAGTTTTTTTTGAAAAAATTTTCGGAAGGTTTTCAGAAGGCGTGCGGCTTATCCTTTCTCGCTCCCTTGCACATCCGCAAGGTAAGATACTCGGTGCAGCAATCGGCACTCTCTTCCGTAGCCTAAAGCTTCACTCAGTCTGTCATCTTCAGCGGCTCTCCCTCTCGAAAGCGGTTGCAAAGGTACGCACTTTTTTCATTCACGCAACTTTTACCGCACACTTTTTTGCAATATTTTTTCAGGTTCTTGTCTAACTCACTGATTCATTTTATATTATGGAGCATATTTTTTATTGATATAAGAAAATGGAGATAAAATCCCCTACATTATATAATTCGCATGTACGCGTATGTGCGCGCGCGTAAGGAAAAAGGGATTGTTCTAACGGAAATGAAGGGATTTTCCGGCACATATTCAGCCTTCAAAAAAAACGCAAGTGCATTTGATTTAAAACGCAAGGGCGTTTCACTTCAAACGCAAGGACGTTTTAGTTCAAACGCAAGTGCGTTTGGGATGGAACGCACTTGCGTTTTTTCAGGCATGAAAAATATCAGTTTTTAGGGCCATTTTCAGGGGAATTTAAGCTCCCCTTCCGTAACTCTAATTTCTTTTTCTTCCACTTTCTCCTTTATTGCAAAAGAAAAGAGTATATTTGCCTGATACACGAAAAATCATTCATTAAAATCACGACCATGAACATAGAACCTCACAACTTGATAGACCCGCTACGCGAGAAGCTCCCGCACCTAATTCGCCACGAAAAGCTGTACCGGATGATTCATCGCCAGCTGATGAAAAAATGGTTTCAATATTTTGTGCTGTTCTTTATCATCGGTTCCATCTGTTCCATCATATACAGCTCTTTCGAGGAATCAGCTCCCTACCATAATATCCTGTATGCATTCAACTACCTGGCCTCCTTTATATTCACCATCGAATATGGATTACGCATCGTGGCTGCTCCCGTGCAGTATGCCAGTTGCAACCATGCCTGGAAAGCACGTCTGCGCTACCTGTTCTCCTTTTATGGTCTTATCGACTTCGTGGCAATTATCCCGTTCATGGTGATTTATGTGTACAAGGAAACCCCGCACGTACATCTTGTAGTGCTGGCCTACGTACTGATTTTCTTCAAGCTGATACGCTATTCACGTTCCTTCCAGATGATTGGCACCGTACTCCGGACCGTCAGAGAAGAGCTTGTTACGGCCTATACCGCCTGTGGCATCATGTTAGGTTTCTCTGGCATTCTGATGTACTACATCGAACGCTACGCACAACCGGAAGCCTTCGAAAATATCGGCGACGGTTTCTGGTGGGCAATCGTAGCCTTCACTACCGTGGGTTACGGCGACATTTACCCGATTACTCCGTTGGGACGGTTGTTGAGCAGCATCATCAGCCTGATTGGCATCGCCATGATTGCTATTCCTACAGGTATCATCAGCTCGGCCTTCATGAGCATGCTGATAGAAAAAAAGCAAAAAGAAAAAAACAATTCATCAATGTAATTTATGGAACAAGAAATCCAACTTAATGCACACAACAAACAGGAGTATCCTCCTATGCACACCTGCGAACACATCATCAACCGCACCATGGTCAACCTTTTCGGATGCGGACGGGCTGTATCTGCCCATATTGAACGGAAGAAAAGCAAACTCGATTTTGCGCTTTCACAAGTACCTTCGGAAGACGATATTGCACGCATTGAAACGACAGTCAACGAAGTAATCGCACGCCACCTTCCTGTCACCACGGAATTCATCACACAAGAAGAAGCTACCGGACGCTTTGACATGAAACGACTGCCCGAAGGAGCTTCTGAGACAGTTCGTGTGGTACACGTAGGCGACTACGACGAGTGTCTGTGCATCGGGCAGCATGTAGAGAATACATCAGAAATCGGCACCTTCAAGATCATCAGTCACGACTTTAACGACGGTATCTTCCGGATGCGTTTCAAACTGGTTTAATACACGTACATTATGGGAAAGAAAAAGAGAAGTTCATCCACCGGCTCCCTGAAAAGCTTCATACTCCTGTTGCTGATTTTGGGTGGCGGTGCCTATTTCTATCAGAACCAGCAGAATCTGCCGGAAGCCAAGGAACTGACAAAGGAGCTTTCGCACACATTGGAGAAGGCACAGGAGGAAGTGGCACAACGCCTGCCGGAAAAGTCGCAGGACAAGACGGAGGCACAACCCTCGGCCAGCCGTATCAGCAGCAAACTGGAAATTCCTGTCATGCAGACCAAACGGGAAGAAATCAAATTGCAGCGGACGGGATATACCGTTTCATACAATAATTTCTACAAAACGCCCAACTGGGTGGCCTGGGAACTGACACGGCAGGAAACCAAAGGAAGCGAAGAGCGAAAGAACCGCTTCGTACCCGACCCGGATTTGCCCGAACCCCGCGTGGAGCATGCGGATTATACGCGCTCCGGATACGACCGGGGACACATGGCGCCGGCGGCCGACATGAAATGGAGCAAGAAAGCCATGGAGGAATCGTTCTACATGAGCAACATCTGTCCGCAGAATCAAAAGCTGAACCGGGACGACTGGGGAGATTTGGAAGAATTATGCCGCAGCTGGGCCCGGAAATATGGCACAGTGTACATTGCCTGCGGACCTATCTATGATAAAAAGCAACCCAAGCGCATCGGAGAGCATCGGGTGGCCGTGCCCGACCGTTTCTTCAAGGTGGTGCTGATTTATAACCGGAAAAGTCCCATCGCCATGGGCTTCCTGTTCGACAACAAGGCGCATCATCAGGCACTGGAAAAGTACATGGTATCGGTTGACTCCGTGGAAAAAGTAACGGGAATGGATTTCTTCTCCAAGCTCCCCGACGACGTGGAGAACCGAATAGAGGCCAATATTCCGGCACTGCCTTCAGGAAGATGAAAGCAGGCCGGAACTTCGGTTCACTCCTGTTGTTCCTCGTTTTTGTATTCTTCAATACAAAAACGATTTATCGTGCAATGCAAAGAATCAAAATTCGTGCGGTAGGCTATAACCTTTATTGCCATCCCGTCATTGGCTTCTAACAGATATTCATGAGTACCGCTTGCATTCATCCGGTACCACATACCATTCTGTCCGTAAAGTATCCGCAAGGTATTTTCCGACGTATACTCCCAACTGATACGATAAAGCCCCGTCTCTCCTTTATGAAAGGAGAAAGTACACGAGTTTTCATCGTACTCCAGATAATCCAATGAGGTGATTTCGTCTTTATAAAAGTTCAAGACAGCGGCCTCACCAAGGGTATCATATTCGAGCCGGATGTAATTCTCCGGCTCACATTTATATTTGAACGTCTCTCCCAAGTGAATTTTAGGAAGCGGAGTATATGCACCCACCTCTTCTTTATTGCATGCCAGCATGCATGCGAGTCCTCCCACGCATGCAGCAACCATCATCATCTTCTTCATATCATCAACCTATATGTTAGTTGTTTCCCCCTCCCAATGCATGATAAAGGGTAATGACACTTTTTATCTCCGCATTCCGGTCGGCCACGAGCGACAGCCGCGCTACCAGTAATGACTGACGAGCAGTCAGCACTTCCAGGTAATTCGTCGTACCGTGTTCCATCAGCAGCTCCGTATCACGCAACGCATCTTTCAGATGAGCCACCTGCTCACGGTCGAGCACCGTTTTCTGACGGGCCGTCTGCCACTGGCTCAAGGCATTGTTCACCTCTGCACCGGCATCCAACAAGGTCTGCTGGAACTGCAGCAAAGCTTCTTCCTGCTGTGCCTTACTGATTTTCAGATTTGCCATAAGCTGCCCCCGCTGAAAAAGAGGTTGCACCAGAGAGCCTACCGCCTGAAGCAGCCAGGCACCCGGATTGGTCACAAGGGCTCCCCCACTGTTGGTCCATCCGGCCGAACCGCTCAATGTCACACTCGGATAAAAACTGGAACGTGCCTGATTGGTGGCATAAAAAGCCTGTTTAAGTACGGCCTCAGCCTGCCATACATCCGGACGGTTAGCCAACAAATTCAGCGGCACTCCCACCGACAAACTTTCGGGAAAATCCACTTCACCGAGCGTGCCGCGCGCAATAGGCTGCGGAGTCCAGAAAAGCAGGGCACACAGCGTGTTTTCCGTTTCCGTCACCTGTTGCTTCAAATCCAGCAAAGAGGCTTCGGCATCCAAGCGGGAAGCTTCTGCCTGGTTCACGGTCGCACGGTCGGCCTGTCCGGCTCGCATCAGGGCCTTCAAACTACGTATATACTCTTTCCAGCTTTCTACCGTTTCCGCAGTTACGGCTACCTGCTCATCGAGCATCAGCAACGTGTAATAACTCTCGGCTACCGTGGCAATGAGCTGTGTCTGTACCACCTGACGATATGCCTCACTCTGCTCCAGTGCCGCACGCTCTCTCCGTTTGGCGTTGGTCAGCTTTCCAAAGAAATCCAGTTCCCAGCTGGCAGAAGCTCCCAACGAATAGGTCTTGGTGGGTTTGCTGCCGTCAAAACTGCTCAAAGCGCCTTCCGGGTCCAACTGGGCAGAAGGCAGGTAAGCCTGCTTGGCAGCTGACAGCGAAGCCCGTGCCTCTTCCACTTTCAAACGGGCCACATTCAAATCCGTATTCGCCTCCAGCGCACGTGTAATCAGTTTTCGCAAATATTTCCCGTACTGCTCGATTCTTCTCGGGTAATACCGCTGAACTCATAGCCATATCCGGTAGGCAGCGTCTGTGAAGCCACTTCCTCAATGGCTGCAATGGCATCTCCCGAACTATATCCGTCGGCCGGCATACCGTTGACCGGTATAGAGGTATACATATTGAAACGTGTCAAGGTTTCGGCTCCGTACACCTTGGTCAGCGTAATGAACTGTCCCACGGGTGCCATTTCCCCGCTTTCGGTCCGTACAAACATATTGTTGAGCGACTCTTTATCCAGACGATAATCCTTCCGGGCCTGAATCATCACACGGTACAGTTTGGAAAAACGGTTCAAGTTGGACGAGTAATTACCGCCGATATAACCGGAAAGTACGCTCAGTACATCGGACGTGGTCACCCTAGCCCGTTGACATTTCACCGCATCTACCTCGACCATATACTGCGGGAACTTAGTATCGAACGTAGTGTAAGCCATCGAAATTTCCGGACGCCGGTTCAGGGCTGCAATGAAGTCCTGCGTATATTTCTGCAAATTCTCCACACTGCCTCCGGCACGGTCTTGCACGTACATTTCGAAACCGCTACCCATACCGTATCCCATGATGGTAGGCTGCGCAAAGGCAAAGAGCTTGGCCGATTTAATATCGGCTGTATGCTGGTAAATCGCTGCAATGATGGCATTGATGTGATCCTGTGCTTCCTGACGTTCATCCCAGTGTTTCAGCTTGATAATCAGCATACCTCCCGAGGCGGCCTGTCCGCCCATCATGCTGTAACCTGTCACATTGGAATAAATCTTTATCTGAGGAATCTCACGGATACGCTCGTCTATCATTTCCATCGTCTTACGCGTCTGTGCCAGACTGCTTCCCGGAGGGGTCGTGACATTCACGAAGATGGTCCCCATATCCTCATCCGGCACCAGTCCGGTCTTAGTGGTCCGCATAAAAAATACCAGCAAGGCACAGACTGCCGCCAAAGATACCCAGGCCATCCATTTACGACGGAGGAAGAACGACACCCCATTCTTATACTTCAACACCAGCCTATTGAAAGAAGCCTCAAATGCATGGTGAAAACGGGAAGAAAAACTCAACTTACCACCGGTCGACTTATCCATGTGAGGAGTCATGATGAGGGCACACAAAGCCGGACTGAGGGTCAAGGCATTAATTGCGGAAATACCCACTGCCACCGCCATGGTCAAACCAAACTGGGTATAGAACACCCCACTGGTTCCTCCCATGAACGAGGTCGGGATAAACACGGCCATAAATACCAGTGAGGTGGTCACAATAGCTGCAGAAATACCATCCATGGCAGCCACCGTAGCTTTATAAGGTGAACGGTAGCCTTCGTCAAACTTGGCCTGCACGGCCTCCACCACACAATGGCATCATCCACCACCGTACCGATTACCAGTACCAGTGCAAAAAGGGTCAGCAGGTTCAGACTGAATCCGGCCACATACAAGAAGGCAAACGTCCCCACCAGCGACACGATAATGGAAACCGAAGGAATGATGGTGGAACGCACGCTCTGCAAGAAGAAATAAACCACCAGCACCACCAGGATAATAGCCTCAATCAGGTTTTTTACCACCTCGTGTACCGATGCATCCAGGAAGTCCTTCGTACTCATCAAGTCGGCCATTACAAGCCCCTTCGGCAAGTCTTTTGAAATCTCCTCCATCAACTTGTCCACTTCCTTCACAATCTCATTGGCATTCGAGCCGGCCGTCTGCGAAATCATACACGTCGCACCGGGGTGACCCACAATTTCACTGTTATAGGCATAACTCTGCGAACCTAATTCCACATCGGCCACATCCTTCAGGCGGAGCACTTCGCCCGTAGGGAGAGACTTGAGCACCATGTTGCCGAATTCTTCCGCAGTTTCATATCTCCCCCGGTACTTCAACGTGTACTGAAATGTATTTTCAGAATCCTCGCCCAATGTACCTGTCGCTGCCTCCACGTTCTGGTCATCCAGCAAGGCAATCACATCGGCAGGTACCAGCTGATACTGAGCCATCTTCTGAGGATTCATCCAGATACGCATGGCATAATCCCCACCCATGACATTCACATTGCCCACTCCCGAAATACGGGACAGACGAGGTTCTACATTAATCTTAAAATAGTTGTTGATAAAATTCTGGTCGTAGCTGTCGTCGGGACTGTACAACGATATAATCTTGACCATACTGTTCTGCCGTTTTTCTACGGTCACACCCACCTTGGTCACTTCTGCGGGCAACAGTCCTTCCGCCTCCGACACACGGTTCTTCGTGTTGACAGTCGCCATATCCGAATCCGTTCCCTGTGCAAAATATACGGTAATAGACGCTGAACCCGTATTGGTAGCAGTAGAAGTCATATACGTCATGTTTTCCACACCGTTAATGGCTTCTTCCAACGGAGCGATGACACTCTTCAGTACTGTTTCCGCATTGGCACCCGTATAGGTGGTAGACACCATAATGGTAGGAGGCGCGATGTCAGGATACTGCTCCATGGGAAGGTTGCTCAAACCGATTACTCCCAATATCAGGATGAGCACAGAAATAGCACACGACAGGATGGGCCTGTCGATAAAAGTCTTCAGTTTCATAACGTCCCCTCCTATTTTTCAGTATGTAACGAAAGAATCTGGGTATTCTCCTGAATCAGTCCGGCACCCTCGGCCACAATTACTTCTCCTTCCTGCAATCAGCGGGCAGGAAGGATTTGACTACCTGAAGCAGATCCTCCGTATCTATCCGCAAGCGGTAGTGGTATTCATGACGGCCTACGCAGATACGGGAAAAGCGGTGCAGGCCATTAAAGCCGGAGCTACTGATTTTATCTCCAAACCATGGGAGAAGGAAAAGCTGTTGGCTACATTGTCGGCTGCCGTCAAACTCAGCCGCTCACGCCAGGAAGTAGGACGGTTGCAGAATGAGGTACAGGCCCTGAAGGGAGACGACCGCATTCCGGAACTGATTGGCAACTCCCCCGCCATGCAGAAGGTAAAAGAAACCATCTACAAGCTTTCCGATACGGATGCCAACTTGCTCATATTGGGAGAAAACGGTACTGGGAAGGACTTGGCCGCACGCATGCTGCGCTTCTTCTCTCCCCGCCGGGAGCAGGTATTTATTCCCATCGACTTGGGAAGTATTCCGGAGCAGTTGTTCGAAAGTGAGCTCTTCGGGTACGAAAAAGGTGCTTTCACGGATGCCCGAAAAGCCAAGCCGGGCAGAATGGAAACGGCTTCAGGGGGTACGCTGTTTCTGGATGAAATCGGTAACTTGTCCCTGCCCATGCAGGCCAAGTTGCTGACGGCCATCGAAAAGCAGTGCATTACCCGACTGGGGGCAGTCAATCCGATACACATCGATGTCCGGCTGATTTGTGCCACCAATGCCAACCTGCATCAGTTAGTGGCAGAAGGAAAATTCCGTCAGGATTTGTTGTACCGCATCAATACCGTGGAACTTCACATCCCTCCTTTACGGGAACGTGGAGAGGATATTCTGCTGTTAGCTACACATTTTCTGAATCAGTACAACCGGAAATACCGCAAGGAAATCAAGGGACTGACACGTGAAGCGAAAAACAAGCTGTTGAAGTACGAATGGCCGGGCAATGTGCGTGAATTGCAGCACACCGTAGAGCGTGCCGTCATTCTGAGCGAAAACGGACTCCTGAAACCGGATGATTTCTTGTTTCCACAAGGGAATGCCGCCGCGCACCAGCCTGCACCGACGGAAGAACTCAACTTAGAGAAACTGGAAAAGAATGCCATCGAACGAGCCTTGAAAGTGAGCGCAGGAAACATGAGCAAGGCTGCCGAACTATTAGGAATTACACGTTTTGCACTTTATCGGAAACTGGAAAAATGGGGCTTATGAAAACGTATGGATACTACCTGATACTGCACATCTTGGGACTGACGGGTCTGATTGCCGCAGGTGTTTTAGCCATGCTGCATGGACTGTGGTTCTGTACCATCATCTGCGGACTGTTGCTCATTGGCATCTGTTACAGCCTGTACCGCATACAAATCCGGCAGACTGAAACCATGTACCGGCTCGTGGAATGCATGAAACAAAATGACCTGGGACAGCGGGTTTGCGCACCGTTTGCCGACCCGCAGATGCAGAAGTTAGCTGAGGACCTTTCACAGGCCCTGAAGAACCTGCGCACCCGTATAGTAGATGAGGAGGTAAAGCACCAATACTATGAAATGCTGCTGAACAAGGTAGATACGGCCGTACTCGTCACCGACCGAAGCAACCGGATGGAATGGATGAACAAGGCGGCTCGCGAACTATTGGGACACTGCGCCCATCTGCCCGAAGAAATCAGCACGGCCATTCAGGAAAACCAGCAGGTAGCGCACCTGCAAAAAGGGAACGCCACTTTCGACCTCTCCCTATCGGTCACTCACATTCAGCTGCAAGGACGAACCTGCCGCCTGATAAGTTTGAAAAACATCCACGGCGCATTGGAGTATAAAGAAATGGAAGCCTGGCAGAAACTGATACGGGTACTGACGCATGAAATAATGAATTCCATCACCCCGATTATCTCCCTGGCAGATACATTGAATGAGCGAAGCCAGGAACACCCTGACGATGCACGTACGCATACCTACATACAGCAAGGGCTACAAGTCATCTACCGCCGGGGGAAAGGCTTGTTGGAGTTCGTAGAGAATTACCGGAAACTGACCCGCATCTCGGCCCCGATGAAGACGGAAATCCCACTGGAACAGTTTCTTTCCGACCTGCAACGACTTTACCCGGAACTGGAAGTGCAGTATAAATGCCCGTCTTCCCAGCTCACCTGGTATGCCGACCGCACACAGGTGGAGCAGGTATTTATTAACCTGCTGAAGAATGCCCGTGAAGCATGTGCCCATCGCTCCCATCCGGACATCCGCATCCAGGTAGAAACTCATGCCCAGGAACTCATTTTCGAAATCAGCGACAACGGAGAAGGTATGCTGCTGGAAGTGACGGAGCGTATCTTCGTGCCTTTCTTCACCACTAAGAATAACGGTTCCGGTATCGGCCTTACCCTCTGTAAACAGATTATCAGCCTGCACGGGGGACAAATCAGCGTACAAAGCACAGCGGGGAAAGGAAGCTGTTTCCGCCTCTCTTTCCCCGCCGTATAAATATATGTTTCAATTACTTATTTCATAACCCATTGCAGACAGACCGGTTTATCGGTATGGATAGTCTTGCCAGTATCCTGCAAAAGACCGGTTTCCGCATCACGCGCAAATACCTGAATCTCGTTTGTATCCCGACAAGCTACTAACAGATACTTTCCGTTCGGCGTAATCGTAAAATTACGCGGATGAATGCCCGTCAACTGATAACCTACCTTGGTCAGTGTACCATCAGAAGGAGAAACCTTGAAAATAGCCACGCCATCTGCTTGCAGACGGTTGGAAGCGTACAAGAATTTTCCATCAGGCGACAGATGAATATCCGCACTACCTTTCGCGCCCACCGTGTCTGCCTTGATGACTTGTTGCTGTGTCAGGGTCTTTCCATCGTACGTCCACACCACTACTTCGCCAGACAATTCCGTCAACAGATACGCATGTTTTCCCTGCTTGTCAAAACACGTATGACGCGGACCTGAACCTGGAGCCAGCTCAATATCAAAAGCAGCCGCTTCATCCAACAAATCCGTTCCTTTCGTTCCTGGAGTTTGTTTTACCGGAAAAGCGTGAATACGATCCAGTCCCAAATCGTTTGCCAAAAGCAACTTCCCGTCGGGAGTGAAATACACACAGTGCAAGTGAGGCTGCTCCTGCCGTTCCTTATCGGCTCCTTTTCCCTGGAAGGAAATGACATGCCCCTCTCCTAACTTTCCATCCGCCAGACAAGGGAAAACCGTAATATTCGCTCCCATGTAATTGGCAGTCAACACGAACTTGCCATCCGGACTCACCGTAATATAACACGGTGAAGCTCCACCCGTAGACTGGCTGTTCAGCAACGTCAGCCCCGCAGTCAACGTATCCAATACCAACGCATTAGCCGTAAACCCTTTTTCCGTCTCTCCCACGGCATACACATGTGTACCGTCTTCCGTCGGCACTAAAAACGACGGATTCTCAATCCCCGACAACGTACTGGCCAGCACAGCCTCTCCCGTCTCCTGACTGAAGCGATACGTCTTTATCCCTTCCTGATCGGCACTTGCATAACTGCCCACCAGCATCAACAAAGTATCCGGTTCTTGTGACACACTCATTTTCTGCTCACCTTTTCCAGCACAAGCCCCCAACAAAAGAGAGCCGGCACACAACGACATTAAAATGTGCTTCCTCATAGTTCTATATTATCCAAGTAAACAATGTTCCAAAAGTAAACTCATAAAAAAACGAAGAACCTTGACTCGCTAAACCCAAGATTCTTCGCTTTTTATGAAAAAGGAGAAGCCGTACCCGAGGCGTGACGAAACTCCGAATGACAGGTTTTGAGTGCTCCCCTCCTTTGTAATCCACCGGCATAAATGCTACCCGAAGGCGTGGCCCGCCATTGGAAGTAGAAGCTTGTCTCGGTATTTCTTTAGATTTGATGAGTTTCCCGATTCTGCAAGTACGGCTTCAATTTTTCTATGACAAATATACGACAAATATTTGAATATACAAAAATAATGCACAAAAAAAGGATGCCATTTTAGGGGCATCCTTTATACATTGTCTCCGTCTCCGGTGAGATTAAGCAGCTTTAGCTTTAGCAACCACAGCCTTGAAAGCTTCTGGGTGGTTCATAGCTAAGTCAGCCAACACCTTACGGTTGATTTCAATACCTGCTTTGTGCAATGCACCCATCAACTTAGAGTAAGACATACCTTCCAGACGAGCAGCTGCGTTGATACGCTGAATCCACAATGCGCGGAAGTTACGTTTTTTGTTCTTACGGTCACGGTATGCATAAGTCAGACCTTTTTCCCAAGTATTCTTAGCAACGGTCCAAACGTTCTTTCTTGCACCAAAATAACCTCTGGTTAAACCTAAAATTTTCTTTCTTCTTGCTCTAGAAGCAACGTGATTTACTGATCTTGGCATAGTTTTAATTCTTTTTTGAATGATAGCGCCGATATATTCTCAATCGGACTTGAGGCTAATGCATTCGGTTAATAATTTAAAATGATACGTTTTTACGCTTTTGTTAAGATTACTTCATGCAAAGAAGTTCTTTTACCTGAGCTAAGTTAGCATTGTCAACTAAGCCCATGTGGCAAAGGTTTCTTTTCTGCTTTTTAGTCTTCTTAGTCAAAATGTGACTGTGAAAAGCGTGCTTTCTTTTGATTTTACCTGTTCCGGTAAGAGCGAATCTTTTTTTAGCACCGGAGTTAGTCTTGATCTTTGGCATCTTGTTAAAATTTTAATTATTATTATTCACATGGTAACGCACTATACCGGCGCGTTACGCACTTTCTTTTCTTTATTCTTTGGTTTCAACCACCTTCGCAGGTTCTGGTTTTGCAGCCTTTTTCGGAGCTCCCGGTTTTTTCGGAGACAATGATATAGTCATTCTCTTTCCTTCGAGCAACGGCATCTGCTCTACCTTTGCATAGTCTTCCAAGTCGTTAGCGAAACGGAGCAAGAGCACTTCTCCCTGTTCCTTGAACAAAATGGAACGTCCTTTAAAGAACACGTATGCTTTTACCTTATCTCCATCCTGCAAGAAACCGATGGCATGTTTCAGTTTGAAGTTGTAATCGTGTTCGTCGGTCTGAGGTCCGAAACGGATTTCCTTCACGTTTACCTTCACCTGTTTAGCCTTCTGTTCCTTTGCGCGTTTTTTCAGCTGATAGAGGAATTTAGAATAATCTATAATTCGACAAACTGGAGGAACTGCGTTAGGTGAAATTTCGACCAAGTCGGCTTCATGTTCTTCCGCAAGTTTCAAAGCCTGCGCAATCGGATATACCGCCGATTCAATATCATCTCCCACAATACGTACTTCTTTGGCGCGAATCTGTTCGTTGATTCGGTGTTGCCCTTTTAACGTGTCATTTTTCATTAAAAATAGTGTCTTCCTGTTTGTTTTTTGAATTTATAAATTATTTATTTCAAAGTCCGTTTGCCGCAGAATTTTGATTCTGTCAGCAAACGGCTGCAAATTTACCATTTATTTATCATATTATGAACTTCTTCTGCAATATTTTTTGCAAATTCTTCGATTTTCATGGTTCCTTTGTCTCCTTCACCCTGCTTACGTACGGCAACTTCACCATTTTCGGCTTCTTTTTCGCCCACAATCAGCATGTAAGGGATACGTTTCATTTCGTTGTCGCGAATCTTACGGCCAATCTTTTCGTTACGGTCATCTACCAATGCACGTACGTCATACTTTTTCAATTCCATGCGTACCTCATCGGCATAGTCATTGAATTTTTCAGAGATAGGCAAGATAGCCACCTGATCCGGAGTCAGCCACAACGGGAACTTACCGGCAGTGTGTTCAATCAGCACAGCCACGAAACGTTCCATTGAACCGAACGGAGCACGGTGAATCATCACCGGACGATGTTTCTGGTTATCTGAGCCCATGTATTCCAACTGGAAGCGTTCCGGCAAGTTGTAGTCCACCTGGATGGTACCCAGCTGCCAGCGACGGCCGATGGCATCCTTCACCATGAAGTCCAGTTTCGGACCGTAGAATGCAGCTTCACCGTATTCCACTTTCGCCTTCAAACCCTTTTCTTCACAAGCTTCCACGATAGCCTGTTCTGCCTTTTCCCAGTTTTCATCGCTACCGATGTATTTTTCACGGTTTTCCTTGTCACGCAGAGAAATCTGAGCTTCAAAGTTTTCCAGACCCATAGAAGTGAATACGATAGAGATGATATCCATCACACGGAGGAACTCATCTTTCACCTGGTCAGGACGGCAGAAGATGTGCGCATCATCCTGTGTAAAGCTACGTACACGAGTCAATCCGTGCAGCTCACCACTCTGTTCGTAACGACATACCGTACCGAATTCAGCAATACGCAACGGTAGGTCACGATAAGAACGCGGAGAGTTCTTGTAAATCATACAGTGATGCGGACAGTTCATCGGTTTCAAGAAGTATTCTTCGCCTTCTTCCGGAGTATGGATAGGCTGGAATGCATCTTTACCATATTTTGCGTAGTGACCTGAAGTCACATACAACAGTTTGTTACCGATAGGCGGACACATTACTTCCTGATAGTCATAACGAGCCTGGATACGACGGAGGAAGTCCTGCAGACGGATACGCAAGGCAGTACCTTTCGGCAACCACATCGGAAGTCCCTTACCGACTGTATCTGAGAACATGAACAAATCCATTTCCTTACCAATCTTACGGTGGTCACGTTTCTTGGCTTCTTCCAGCATTACCAGATATTCATCCAGCATCTTCTTTTTCGGGAAAGTGATACCATAGATACGTGTCATCTGCTTGCGGTCTTCCTGACCTCTCCAGTAAGCACCAGCTACTGACAGCAGCTTGATAGCCTTGATAGGAGCAGTAGACAGCAAGTGCGGACCACGGCAAAGGTCGGTAAACGCACCCTGAGTATATGTACTGATGTGACCGTCTTCCAGTTCAGAAATCAGCTCACACTTGTAAGTCTCACCTCTGTCACCGAACATTTTCAAGGCATCTTCCTTTGAAATGCTCTGGCGAACCAATTCTTCCTTCTTGGCAGCCAGTTCAGCCATTTTCTTTTCAATGGCAGGCAGGTCACCTTCCTTAATCACAGCCTCACCCGGATCTACGTCATAATAGAATCCGTTTTCGATAGCCGGACCGATACCGAACTGAATGCCCGGATACAATTCCTGCAATGCCTCAGCCAGCAAGTGCGCACTTGTATGCCAGAAGGCATGCTTTCCTTGTTCGTCTTCCCATTTATAAAGAACGAAGTTTGCATCTTCGTTGATAGGACGATTCAAATCCACAGTTTCACCGTTCACCCCACAAGCCAATACATCCTGTGCCAGACGGGAACTGATGCTTTCTGCAATCTGCAGACCAGTAACTCCTTCGTTATACTCGCGAACGGAGCCGTCAGGAAAAGTTATCTTAACCATAGTCTTTTTGTATTAATCTATTATTGAGACGCAAAAATATAAACTTTTTAGTTAAAGAAAAATATTGCATCCAATTATTTCTCCTCTATTGTCGTAAATCGCTTGATAATATTGTAGGCCGAGAATATTCCCAGTTCACCTGCCTTACTCAAATCCTGAATACCCTGACGGTTATTGCCCAAGAAAATATTCGTCAGTCCGCGATTGTAATAGGCATCCGCAAAACGGGAATCCAGCTCAATGGCCTTGTTGTAATCTACCAACGCAGCCCGATAGTCCTTCATCACCGCCAGGATATTACCCCGGTTATAATATGCATACACAAAGTCGGGAGCCAGTTCAATCACACGGTCCAAATCTTCGCGCACCTTATTATAGTCATACGAACGCACCTGCAGGTTCTGTTCCTCTACCGTTTCCACTTCAAACTTCCGGTCACGCTTACGGTATTCCAACTGCTTGTAGTAAATCAGCGCACGACTGAAATAAGCCGGGAAGAATGTAGAGTCACAGCGGATAGCCTCATCCAGATCCTTCAGCGCATTGTCAAAGTCCTGCACCAGATAGAAGTCGAGTGCCCGGGCATAATAATGTAGCACATTACCCGGCTCCTTCACAATGGCAGCCGTCTCTTCATCAATAGAAGCGAAATGCTGCTTCACCTGCTCTTCCGACAACGAAGCCTCGTTGTTCGTAATCAGCAGACGATGCGGAAGCACCCTGCGTGCATTCAGGTCATCGATACCTTTATAATAATTGACCTGACGCTTCACCTCTTCCGGACGCTCATAGTAATTCAGGGCAAACATCGGCTGCGGCAAAATCGTCACATTCTTGTCCTGCACCCTTCCACGGTAATCCGTCTTGTAACGGTCGTCTTCCGAATCATTGTCGGCCACCACAATCTTACGGTAGTTTTCCACGTTCTTATCCGATTTCTTACGCGTCTTGTCGCTCGAAGCCGTCTGCTTCTTCGTACCGTTCTGCGCTTCAATCTGCGCTTTCAGCACCTTAAATTCGTCGGCATCCGCCCCTTTCAGGTCGCCCACCTTTCTTCTGGCCTGCGCACGATACTGGTATCCAGCCAAGAAGTTGGGATATTCTTCCAGCACCGCCGAATAGTCCTCAATAGCCCCGGGATAATCACCCGTACGGTCGCGCAACAAGCCCCGGTTGAAACGGGCCATCAGGTTGTCCGGCTCCATCTTGAGCACAAAGTCGAAATCCTCAATCGCGCGGTTGTCATCCCCCACCTGCGCACGAAGCAAACCACGGTTATAGTGTCCGATAAAATTGTTCCGGTCCACATCCAGTGCCAGGTCATAATCCGACATCGCCCCTCTCAGGTTATTCTGATGGTATCTTGCCAGTGCACGGTTGATATACACGCCTGCATTACGCACCGACAGACGAATCGCCTCCGTCAAGTCCGTTTCCGCATCCTTATACTTTCCGCGTTGCAAGAACAGCATACCGCGCGACGACCATGTATCCGGATTATAGCGGTCCATCTCGATAGCCTTGTCCGCATCCGTCATGGCCTGCAGCGTATCCTTCTGTTTCAATGACACCTCCGTACGCATCAGGTACGCATCCGTATAACGCGGAGAGATACGAATCAGCGTATCCAAATCCGCACGTGCCTGCGCATATTCCTCCTCGTGCATCCGGCACAAAGCCAGGTTATGCCACAGACTGATATTCTCCGGATCCATCTTCAGGGCTTTGCGGTAATCCTGGATAGCCCCCTGATAATTCTGCTGACGGATACGGGAAATACCGCGAATCTGATACGCATTCACCACGAAAGGATTGCGCTCCAACGCCTGCGAACAGTCAGCCTCCGCTCCCTGATAATCATCCAGGTTCATCTTGGCCAGTCCACGGTAAAAATACGGTTCAGCCAGATACGGTTTCGCCCCGATTACCTGATTGAAATACTGGATAGAGAGGACATAATCCTCAAAATAAAGTGCATTTTTCCCGATGGTCATAACCCTGTCCGTATTAATCTGTGACAGGGCAACCACCGGGAAAAACATACCTATATATAATATGTATAGGATTCTTTTGATCATTTCACTGTTTTCACTTTATAAGAGCAACGAGCTTTCCCATTCACCATGCCGTTCAGCTTGCCACGAATCATCTGTTTGCGCAAAGCCGACAAATGATCGATAAACATGGTACCATCCAGGTGGTCAAATTCATGCTGCATCACACGGGCCAGATAGCCTTCCACCCACTCATCGTGCGGCTGCATGTTTTCATCCAGGTAAGTCACGTGAATCTTGTCCGGACGCTTTACACTTTCGTGGATACCCGGCAAGCTCAGACAGCCTTCTTCCATTGAAACCAGTTCACCGCCTGTTTCCAAAATATGCGGATTGATATACGTACGCTTGAAGTCCTTGAACTCCGGCATGTCATCCGACAGTACATCCAGGTTCACCACTACCACACGGATAGGAAGCCCGATCTGAGGAGCAGCCAGCCCCACCCCGTCGGCACGGTCCATCGTTTCAAACATATTTGTAATCAGCTCTTTCAAGCCCGGATAATCTGGCGTAATATCTTGAGCCTCCTGACGCAATACAGGCTGCCCGTATACATAAATAGGTAAAATCATATTATTCAAAAATTTATTAAGTTACATTCTTCTCGATTCCAAATAAGATTGCAGAATAATCGTGGCACTGATTTCGTCCACCAGCGCCTTGTCCTGACGCGCCTTCTTCTTCAGTCCGCCGTCAAGCATCGCCTGATGTGCCAGCACAGAAGTAAACCGTTCGTCCACCAGTTCCACCGGCATGTCCGGCAACTTCTTTTTCAGCTGCGCCACAAACGGCTTGATATACTTCATATTTTCGGAGTCCTCATTGTTCATCTGCTTGGGATGCCCCACCACGATGCGCTCCACCTTTTCCTGCGCCACATACTTCAGTAAAAAATCCATCAGCTCATGTGTCGGCACGGTAGTCAGTCCGTTCGCTATAATCTGCATCGGATCGGTCACTGCAATTCCGGTGCGTTTTCTGCCATAATCTATTGCCAAAATTCTGCTCATACGGCGACAAAAGTACAAATTTATTCCTTACTTATTTACATATAAAACTTAAAAAAAGCATACCATAAGGCTTTCAAAGCTCCAAATGACAGGTTTCGGCCTCAAATAAAATCAAAGGCCACATCGGATTTAGGAAAAATATGCGTACCTTTGCACGCATAGATTACATTTTACATCACACACAATATGCAGGAAAAAATTATTATTCTTGACTTCGGTTCACAAACCACGCAGCTTATCGGCCGCCGTGTGCGCGAGCTGAACATGTATTGCGAAATTGTTCCTTACAACAAGTTTCCACACGATGACCCGTCGGTTATCGGCGTAATCTTGTCGGGAAGTCCTTTCTCAGTGTATGATGAGAAGGCTTTCAAAGTTGATTTAACCAACATCCGCGGAAAATATCCTATCCTGGGTATCTGCTATGGTGCACAGTTCATGTCGTACACCAACGGAGGAAAGGTAGAGCCGGCCAACACCCGCGAATACGGACGTGCACACCTGGCTACTTTCGACCACCAGAACCCGCTGCTGAAAGGCTTCCGCGAACATTCTCAGGTATGGATGAGCCACGGTGACACCATCACTGCCATCCCCGACAACTTTGAAATCATCGCTTCTACCGACAAAGTAGCCATCGCCGCTTACCAGGCAAAGAACGAAAAGCTCTGGGGCGTACAGTTCCATCCGGAAGTGTTCCACAGCGAAGACGGAACTTTGCTGCTGAAGAACTTCGTAGTAGACATCTGTGGCGGAAAGCAGGACTGGAGTGCCGCTTCTTTCATTGAAACCACAGTAGCCGAACTGAAGCAACAGCTTGGCGACGACAAGGTAGTATTAGGACTGAGCGGTGGCGTTGACTCATCAGTAGCAGCCGTATTGCTGAACAAAGCCATCGGAAAGAACCTGACCTGTATCTTCGTAGACCACGGAATGCTTCGCAAGAACGAATTCAAGAACGTATTGCACGACTATGAATGCCTTGGTCTGAACGTGATCGGCGTAGACGCCAGCGAAAAGTTCTTCTCAGAACTGGCAGGTGTAACCGAACCCGAACGAAAACGTAAGATTATCGGTAAAGGCTTTATCGACGTATTCGATGAAGAAGCACATAAGATTCAGGATGTGAAATGGCTGGCACAGGGTACTATCTATCCTGACTGCATCGAGTCATTGTCTATCACCGGTACCGTTATCAAGAGTCACCACAACGTAGGTGGTCTGCCGGAAAAGATGAACCTGAAACTCTGCGAACCTTTGCGTTTACTGTTCAAGGACGAAGTACGCCGCGTAGGTCGCGAATTAGGTATGCCTGAGCACCTGATTACCCGCCATCCGTTCCCGGGTCCGGGCTTGGCTGTACGTATCCTGGGCGACATCACTCGTGAAAAGGTACGTATCCTGCAGGATGCCGACGACATCTTTATCCAGGGCTTGCGCGACTGGAAGGTGAAAGATGCAAACGGAAACGAAACTTCCCTGTACCATCAGGTATGGCAGGCCGGCGTAATCCTGTTGCCGGTACAGAGCGTAGGAGTTATGGGCGACGAACGTACCTACGAACGTGCAGTAGCACTGCGTGCGGTAACAAGTACCGATGCCATGACAGCCGACTGGGCTCACCTGCCCTACGAATTCATGGCCAAGGTTTCGAACGACATTATCAACAAAGTAAAAGGCGTGAACCGCGTTTGCTATGATATCTCGTCAAAACCGCCAGCCACCATCGAGTGGGAATAAGAAACACACTCATCCTTTAGTATAGCAAATAGCCCCAGCGTAAACTGGGGCTATTTCTTTTTAGTTCAAAGCCAATCTCTTTTTCCGGATAAACAACCAGTAAGCCGTAAGCACCAGCAATCCGGTAACCACCCACGACACCGGATACACCATCATCAGCACATCGTATCCTCTCCACACCGGTGATACCCCATACACCCAGACAATACGCAACAGGCAGGTTCCAAACACCGTGAGCACGGCTGGAGTCAGCGACTTTCCCATACCGCGCAACGACGAACCGGCAATCTCGTAACTGCTGGCAATAAACTGACAGGCCAGTACAATGTGCATGCGGATAGCCCCGAAATGATGCACCATCGGTACATCCGAAAAGAAGCCCAGAAAGAAATCATCCTGCCAGGCAAAAAGCCAGTTGAAGGCTGCACAGAAAGCCAGACTTGAGCCCATGCAAATCCAGAACACCCGATGTACCCGGTCCATTCTTCCGGCCCCATAGTTCTGGGCAATAAAGCTGATGGCTGCCCCGTTAAATCCCTGAATAATGAAATAACAATAATACTCAAAGTTGAGCGCAGCCGACGAACCGGCAATCGCATCGGCTCCGTAGCTGTTGATAGACGACTGCACCACCACATTCGAAATGGAGAAAATCATGCCCTGCACTCCAGCCGGCACTCCGATACGCAGCATACGGCTCAACTCCACCCCGTGAATCTTCATCTTGTCGAAATGCAACCGGAAAGGTTCTTTCTCCTTACGCAGCAAACGAATGATTAAAGTGGCACTGACCGCATTGGCTATACCCGTAG
>ERZ780212.1279-NODE-1279-length-20644-cov-4.008063_pt1 | contig 20644 bp, 28 predicted proteins | sample MGYA00511364_ERZ780212 | MGnify/ENA primary metagenome ERZ780212 (study PRJEB29588, sample SAMEA2147991) | human gut metagenome | biome: human gut; feature: human-associated habitat; material: faeces | place: Denmark | collected 2008/2010 ...
AGCCGCCTCCTTTTATCAAGAGCCTCAGATTTCGAAAGATTTCTGAGGCTTTTTTGTTTTTCCCACAGATTTCACAGATGCTCACAGATTTTAGACCTGTTCGGTCTGGAATTTCGCAGATTTTTATTATCTTTGCAGCATGAATAGGAAAAGAATTAAAAAGAAGTTTGCTAATTTCGGTCAGCGTATGCTACGGATGCCTCGTACCCGAGGATTCGGAGTACAATCACCTACAGCCTATTCTTTCCTGCGCAAGGTGGTTAACGAAAAGGGATTTCTCAGAATCTATTGTCAGACTCATGCTGGAATCTCCTCCTATCCCCAAGATGCACCCAGACAGAAACGTCTCCTCTTCCGCATCAGAACTGTTTGTCCTAATGTAGTAGAACTTTCTGCATCTTCCCTGCTAAAGGGAGAGGATTTCCAGCAGTTTCTCTGTAATGTGTCTGATGATACGGTTTTAGTAGTTACAGACATCAATCTCAATGCAGAATATAAAAAAGTATGGTTGCGTCTCGTAGCTGATAATTGTACCGTTTTGACCTTTGATTTGGTTGATTGTGGTATAGTTTTCTTCGATAAAACCAAATATAAGCAGAATTTTAATGTAAATTATTGATTTGTGCGTAAATTTGTTCCATAAATATTTGGAATTTAAAATAAAAGTATTACTTTTGCAGCCAAAATAATAGAAACGTTAAATTATAGAGCTATGTATTGGACACTTGAATTGGCTTCAAAGCTTGAAGATGCACCATGGCCTGCAACTAAAGAAGAGTTGATTGACTACGCAACTCGCTCTGGTGCGCCTCTAGAAGTTCTAGAGAATTTGCAGGAGATAGAAGACGAAGGCGATGTTTACGAAAGCATCGAAGACATCTGGCCTGATTATCCTTCAAAGGATGACTTCTTGTGGAATGATGACGAGTACTAATCGTTCATCGATTACGATTATCAGTATAAGATAATGGAAATGAGCCATATAGGTGATTTCTCATGAAATTCCTATATGGCTTTTTGCCGTCTTTTATCGCCAATTTTACCGTTCTAATGGCCTTATTTTACATAATTAAATGATCAATAATCGGTATATCCTGAAATTCTTTCTTTTCTGATCGGTTAATTTCATCTTTTCTTCTCTTATTATTCTCCTTACTTCATACTAAAATCATCTGAAGTTTATAAAAAAGGAGTGATATGATAAACTTTTCTACTATCTTCGCGTACATAGTGCCATAATTAATAAAAAGGTATTTTAATATGGGAAGAATTTCAAGACTTTATCCGAAAGGACGATTGAGACTGCGTATACCAAAGATGGTGCAGTCTGGTAAAAAGTATCCATTGTATATAGAATACAATTGGCATGCTGATTCTATTCGTAAATCAACTGGTATAAGTGTGTCAGTAAAGGAATGGAATGAGAAAGGCTATTGCGGTATTGGTGAAATACGTGCCACGACTGATATTGACTATAAGTATTATAATCATGCTCTTCATAAGCGTATCGAAGACATAGATGTGAAGATACATAAGTATTATGAAATGCATCAACATATTACTTGTGATGTGATTCGATCTTTTCTCGAAGACAATGACAATGCTTTGCGACCTGATGAAGGAAAAGACTTCATAGAGTTTGCTAAAGAGTTGATGGAAAAACGTTATGAGAAAGGTAAGATAGGTTTCAGTACTTGCAAGAATGGTATTTCATATCTCAATCAGTTTGAGGAATACCTGTTGCTTGAACACAAAGGTACACATGGTGAGCATAAGGAATTCATTTATGTCTCAGATATTAGTGAAGACTTATTGCTTGACTTCCGTAAGTATCGACTCTTGGCAAAAAAGAAAGCAACAACAGTCAACAAGACTCTATGTCCGATTCTTCAGGCGTGTGAATATGCTTGTCAGTTAGGTTATATCTCTCATCAGCTTAATGCATCTCTCCAGGACTTGTATATGAAAGAAGAGGACCGGCTTGATGAAGAAGAGAGGAATATCAAGTATCTCACTGAAGAGAGACTTGCTGAGTTAGTTTCCGTTTATAATACCATCGAACAACCTCGACGAAAAGAGTTTTTGGAGATGTGGCTGTTTGCCTTCCATGCTTGCGGTATGCGAATGGTTGATGTGATGACGCTCCGATGGAAAGACATTGATTTCAACAAGAATTTCATCAGTAAAATACAAGTCAAGACGAGAAACCGAAACACCATACCTTTGAGTGAACCACTCATTCGTATTCTTGAAAAATGGAAGGGTAGAAACAAAGTCTTTGTTTTTGATCTATTGCCAGAGAACTTCGATATAAATGACCATGAGGCGATATACCGTCGTAGAAATTCCTGGAATAATACCATCAATACTTCGCTTCGCTGTATATCTCATGATTTAAAATGGAATCAAGACTTGACTTTCCATGTATCAAGACACACTTGGGCAGTTTTAGCGCTTGCACACGGAGCTGAAATCAGTGAGATAAGCAGATTGTTAGGTCACGCTTCAACAGGCGTCACAGAGCGAGTTTATGCAGAATTCTTGCCAGACAACCTTGCGACTGTAGTAAGCAAACTTGGCTTCTGCTTCATTCCTGATATGAATGCCAAACAAAAGAAGGTGGTATCACGCTAAACAGAGTGATACCACCTTCGATCAAATTTGTAGCCTTTATAGTCGAAACTATCAGAATATCTTGTAGTCCTTGCCAGTAAGATTAGAAATTGGCTTGAATAAACGCAATAGAATGAGCCCTATCACGATAAATGCTATTCTGACTATTACTGAACCACCCATAGTAAAACCGTGCCATACGAGGAAAATGGGTGAGCACATGAGGGCTACGATGATTAGGCACATTAGAGCTGCTAGAAATGTTTTTGGTCCCATACGTCAATAATCTAATGGAGCTATGAAATGATCATCAGGCAGGTCGTGAAAATACTTGCCATCTGTATCATTAGTCACATATGTTTCGTTTTCTGGATCTTCTGTAGCGAAATAGATTTCCAAATCCTTGAAACGATTTTTGAGAAGAACGCGGAAGTCAGTAATCAATGCGAGTTCTTCCGCTTCTATATAGAGAAAGCCTTCTGAAAGTTCGCATTTCTTGATATTACCACAGAGATTGCAAGTCCCATAGTCCACACCAAGAGCTAAGATGATGTTTCCTTCCCAATCATCGGCCTCGTCTTCTTCCATAGCAGGGCGTTCTTTCTGTATGAAAGTCTGATAGAGGTCATATATCTCTTGCAACTCTTCTTGTTTTCCCACAATGTGGTAGCGTACTTTTATATTATGCATTTGGGATGCAAAGATAGCTAAATCTGATTCCATGTCTTGTCAATCGATTTTATAGTTATACAAATATCTCAGACTGTCACCACTAATTTCGAAAGCAACGATATCATGGGCATACTCATTGCTGCCGGTATCATGCCAGTAGTGTAATGGCACAAAAATGAAATATTCCTCTCATGCAGCTTATAGTTTTGCCTCAAAGACTCGTCTCAGTTGTCTATCAGAGAATTCATCCGTAAACATGCAGTCAGCTAAGATTTCACCATGTTTCTTTGGGTCTAATACAAGTCCTGGAAGAGTAAGAGGCTCACTTTGTCCATCTTTGTATGAGCCAAGATAGACGTATTCCTTAGAAGGCTTAACATTGTCTTCTTCATCTAAATATACATCTGCTGCACTTGCGACCTCGAAGTAGTCATCGTCGTTATCGTAATCGTCATATTCCCATACAAAGCAAAGTTCGTATTTGAGAAAGAAATCCAGAAAGTGTCGTTCACCATTGGCTGTTGTTATGAAGTGGCAGTGTGTATCCTCTTGGTAAAACATGGGATAAAACTTTTCGTCAAATATAAAACTGCTTGCTTTAGACACAGTTTCACGAACTTGCTCCTTAATGTACTTGTTCCAAGGATATGGTGCATTATATGCTATATCCTTCTTTACTTTCATGTATATTTTCATTGCCTTTGTCTATTATTGTTTGTGATATAATTTCGATACTTTATAGCTTCTCGCATCCCTTCACTTGGTCGAAACTCATCGGCTCATACTCGAATATTTTGCCCGTCTCCTTAATCATACGATAACGCAGATGGGTGCGGATATGTGAAATCCCCTCTGGACGATTCAAGTCGTTAACAGTAGGCTGAATGGTGCTCACCTGATGATATTCCACCTGACGATTGTTCTCATCGTTGCTTTCTTCCAACACAATATCTTCGTAAGTGGTGAGATTCTGCTTTGCCTCACTGAGCAAATCTTTCAATGTGTCTGCCCAATTTTCGTTGCCCTCTATGCTATCGTATATTCTGTCCATATATCCCTCGCCTTTAATGGCTTGGAACAGTTCGATGAGATAAGCGAAACGCTTTTCCATATCATCGGCTATGAATATGTGTACACGTTGGTTCCAAGATTTGAAAGTAGATACGGCAAGCGACTTCAGCACCACTCGGCCATTGGGCAGCGTAGGAATATGGATAGGGTCTAGGCATAGCAGCACGACGTGCTTTCCCGACTCCTCCGCCAGTCTTTCGGCAATGAGCACATGGGAGTTATAGTCTCTTGCCATAGTGCATTTTATCACGACCACCTTCTGCGGCATTTTGGCGAGCGACATCACGCCAAGTTCAAAATGCATCAGTTCGGCAGGTTCGAGCTTTATGTTTCTCACCATGCCTTCGCCATATATCTCCTCGCCCTTTTTGCATACAAAACGGGGTAGGTTGCGACTGCGTGCCCCACTGTAGAATACTACGAGTGGCTTTTTGCGAGGTATCAGAAGATATTCTTCCACCACATCCTTTGTTTGGAGTGGTGATACTGTATGCAGTTTATCTTCTGGCAGGAGCAGCGAGATGCTGTTCTCTGCCGTCTGCTTATCTACTACCGCCACTTCTCCGTTCAGACATTTCTCAGAGAATTCGCGGAAGAAATCTCTGTCCAGCAGTTTTGAGACTTTCAGCAACAAGTCGGTATCGAGACTCGTCTTGCCGAATATCTCATATGTGGCAGAGCTGGATTTGCACAGTTCTTTGGCAAAGACTGCCACTGAAGGAAACTTTGCCTTTACCTCTTTCAAAATCTCTTGTCCTATATGATATTTCTCCATTGTATTTATACTAATTAAAAACAATCGTTTCTACTTATAATCCCATTCATCAAATGCTGCGACATTGAGTTGCGGCTCTTCTTCCTTTGAATAGTCGTTGGTTATATATACAACCGGAAGTCCTGTCTTGTTCATCAAGTCGATAGCATATTTCAGAAATGGAGCCTTCAGCTGCTCAAAGTAGCGATGGAACAGGAAAAATCTGATACCTTCACTATCTGAGATCTTTTTCTTTTCGATAACAACGCCGTCCTTTTCGTAAACGTTGTCTCCACATGTTGCACATCCGGGAATACTCGCAATGCTGCGTCTTGTCTCATCGATTTCGCTGTTTGAGTGAAACCAGATAAGCAAAGGTCGCTTGGGATTGCCTGCAATGTATTCTGCAATTTTATCAAGTATTGTCATAACTCTATTTTGCTTAAGTGAATAAAACTGGGTGCAAAGGTAATGCTTTTTTGCCTTTGCGCCAAGTTTCTTTATTAGGAAGAACCGGAATGTGATACCGGAAAATCAGGAAAGACGTTCTTCGCTTCGCCGCCGTTCAGAACGTCGGTAATCAATGCGAGTTCATCCTCTGTTCTTTTTGAGTGCAACAAACATATTGTCAGCCAATACTTCTCCATTTTTCAATCCATTTTTTAGCCAATTTCGTGGCTACGTTATAGAAGTCGTTCTTGTTTTCGTCTGACCAAAGTACTTCATCATGTTTGAGATATTCTAACAGGTCTCCGTATTGATCATCAGTCAATCCGGTGTCACAAACCTCTATCATAACTCTGAATACAACCAGATGGCGTATATCGCCAACATTTTTTCGTGATGTCATATCCTTTGTATTTAATTGTTATTCTCTTTTTTGTGAATTTCTTGCAGAATGGCTTGGATAATCCAGCCAAGAATCATAAAGGCGAGTTGTATGAGACTTATCAGTATGTAACCGCCTAATACGACTATCAAGAAACCAAATAGAAATAAAAGCATGTCTCACATCATTTTAAAAGTTTTGCCTACTCCCTTTCCAGCGTTTCGGCTTCCTCTGTTGTCACGTTATTAATGACTGTTGGAACATTATCATCAAGCAGTTTGGTAGTCTTTTAATGCTATCCAACATCCTTTATTCATGCCAATATCCTTCTGTAACCTCGTCAGCTTCCTCCTTTGTCATTGCCTTATCAATGTTGTCGGCTACGAATCTATGGAAGGTACAATAGTCTGGCTCATAAAGTTCTGTGGCCTTGGTCCATTCCTGCGGGAAATCATAAGGACCATGGCCATAGCCAATATTATCAACAACAGCAGCTACACAGATTTCATCATCGTCATCCAGTCCGATACCGAATATTGACACTTCTGTTCCGTCACCGTCATCGCCTTCACATTCGTCTTCCCAATCAGGCACGGCAATGTATCGCTTGTCACCTTTCTGCTTCAGCAGATTAACAATGTCTTTGTATGCTTCTTCGTTAGTCAGAATGTTACTGATTTTAGTTATTCGGCGCAATGCCACAAGCAGATTCTCCAAGCTGTTCTCATCTTGAATCTTCACTTCTCGCGGCTTGCTTCCCTGTGCCACGCCCACGATTTCAGCCTTTTCCAACTGGTCCATAATTCTGACCGCACGGTCGTAGCCGATAGACAAGCGCCGTTGAATCAACGAGGCAAAGCCCGACCGCATTGTTACGATTATGTGTGCAGCTTCCTCGAACAGAGGGTCGAGCGAACTGCTGTCTATGACATTTTCTGAGTCAAGACCCATTTCTACATGCATATCCATCATTTGATTTTTCTCCATTGTTTTGTTTTTTTATTATAAAATATTCTTGTAATTATAGCATAAAAGCAATGCTCATGTCGTCCTTGCTGACTGTCCTGCTGTAATGAGAGAGAACTTCAGGTAGTTGTGCTGTAACTGTTTCTATACCATCATCGCAAACAGATTTCATGATATTGGCATAAAATCCATAAAGCAAATCTCCTGAGCCAAATGTTCCATCAACACCATCAGAGCAGATAAACACAGCCTTCGGCATGGATTCTGCATCTCCGTATGCAAAACGGAACTCATTAACAGCATCTTCATCACAAAGCGACGTAGTCATATTCAGCATACAACGATCGTCCCATGGAATTGGCTGGCTCCACTCGTTAGCTTTGTTGAGCACAACGCACCTGCCGTCACCTATCTGCAATGCCAACCAGAAATGTCTTGTCTGGACATAAGCAATAAGCGTGCAGCCGTATGAAACAATATCGTCGGCGTCCTGTATGCAGGATATTTCGTGAATCCATTCCGCCAATATGCTTATACAAAGTCTTCTGATAGTATTCTTGGAGTTGTGGATTAGCCATTCATTCCCGACATTGTTGCAAAACTCGCGCAGATGGCTCATCGTTATTTGGCAAGATAACTTTGCACCTATAGCACTATTCTTATGCCTCTCTCCGCCATGACCGTCACTCACAATAATCATAGCCATGTCTTCATCCTTCCAGGATAGCGAGGCATCCTGACACTCTCCTCCAGCATCAGCATGGCTCGCACCCTTTACGGTTTGGTTGTGAACATATCTCATGATCAGTCGAATTCGTCAATGTCCAGTTCGTTCATTAATGCATCGTCGCCAACATCTATGCCCAACTCACCTTGTAGCTCCGTAGCGATGGCATCAGCCGTAAGTTGAGATTTTGAGGGAGTTGCCATTGTGTTTGATGAGGATGTGCAGACCGAAGAGCTTTGACTGCAAACCATGGATGAAGTGACAACTGCAACCTTTATTACTGCCTTCAAAGCATCTATGTTGTGAACACGGAATACCAACTCGGGATTGCCAGTAAACATACCCAGAACGTTGGTATCAGCATCATTACCTATCGCAATGGATATACGTGTAGAATGGCGGAACCACGCATTTCCTTCCAGAGTTTTCATTCCTTCGTTAAAGTCGTCAGTAGGACCTCCATCACTAAGGAGAATTACTACAGGAGCGTATGAGCCAGAGGCTGATTTCAGAAAACCAGTCTTGTGCGAGAGCTGACGATTAAGTTCGTTGCAAGCTTTGCCCAAACAGGTCATACCGCTGGCAGTCTGATCGCTCCATGATAGTTGAGATGCAGCAACCGGTTGTGGGGTCTGCCAAACAACTGTGTCACTGAACGTCATGGCAGAAAGCTTGATTTCTGCATCCGGATTGCTTTCGCCTATATTGTTGATTATAGGGATAACGTTTCGTACAGCATCATTCACTGCTGCTATTTTCTCTCCAGCCATACTGCCTGAGACGTCAATCATAAGAAAGAGGTTGAGTGTGCGACGAGCCGCAGGTGTAAGTTCGTAATCTGTAAGTGCCATAATTGTCGATATTATTTAATGGGTTATTGTATATGTTATTGTTGATTCGTTATCTGTTATCTACTTTCATCCCATCCTTGACCGGGAAGAAGCCTCGTGGAGCAACTGTAACACTTTTGTTGGAAGGAGTGATTACACTCCAATCATGAGTAGTGAGATTCTGAACGAGAAGAATATTGTTGCCTCCAGGCTTCAATGCCACACGTCCCGTTACGGCATCGCTTTTACCCATACGCAGGATGTTGTTATTGAAAAGTGGAATAGAACGGTTTTCGGTCTCCATCCACATTTCTGCTGTTGATGCTCCCCTGCAGTTGCGATTGATACATACCACACCAGTTCTTCTAAAGAACGATTCGTCGCTGCACAACGGACATTTCACGAGTGAGTCGCGAACACCAGTAAAGACATCTATCCATTGCATCTCTGTCATTCTCGTTTCGGGCGCATCCAATTTAGCTTTGGCAAACTCCTGCTTAAAAGAATCCTTCAGTACATCGGGCAGCAAGTTCCACATCGTTATCGCATTCGAGTGAATACCACGCACGGGTCTATTCCTTGTGTCCGCATCATCATACATGAAGCAAAGCTGCTCACCGAACAATCTCGTTCTATCTCCTCTGTCATACATGGATAGCGAACTACATTCATTCCTTCAAACGGATGGTCAATGCAGAAAAGCATGAATAGTATCACCGTCATACTGAAACGATCAGAATAACTGTTTGGCATGTTCTTGCCCAAAACAATCTCTGGTGCAATATATCTTGCCTTGCCAAGCACTCCCGAACTCTCGCCATGCGGAAATACGTTATCACAGTCGCATATCAGCAGGTGTCCAGTATCGGGATGTATAAAAAAGCCACCATCGTTCAAGTCTTGAAAAGAAAGTCCTTTAGCGTGAAGAAGCCTGAATGCCTCACACAACTCGATGGCAGCGTTCAGTATTGCTCTGAACGAGGAGAAACGAACCTTTGCCAGTCTGTACTGACTAAACTCGTAATAGCCTTCAGGCTTGAGTGGCATGATGTAGCCGAAACTGCCATACTTCACCTTTGTTACAGCCTTTGGCCACAGAAACGATGATGAAGGAGCTCCGTCTTCTGCATTCTTCTGCAGGTTCTCATAGAACACGTTTCCCGGATTCTGTTTATACCATTTCAAAGCATATTCTTCGCCATCTACTGTGACGGAATAGACAAACCCTTGTCCGCCACTGCCGATGATGTTATTAACATGTGCCACATTTCCATTTCTCAGAAGTAATGTGGCATTATTATTTAGTTCTGTTCTCATATTTTTATGATTTTGGTGCATAAAGCTGAATATCTGTAGGGCGGAACATCCTTGATAGCATATAGCCGTTCTTTACACGCCCCATGTCGTCGGTATAGGTGACGAGATGTCCACGCCCTTTGTTCATTGCCAACTGGCGCAATTTACGGTTGCCCACATTCTTGCCGAACTCCTTGGCATAGGCAATACCCGACAACAGATTGCCAGTAACGATGTAAACCCTTTCGCGAGTAGAATTAGATAATAGCGAATCCCATGTGTCAAGAGTGACTTTAGACAGTCGTTGCCTCATCACGCCAAGATGCGTTTGATTGTATATAGTCATGAGCTTACTCTCTTCGGTAAGGGGAATGTCTAATCTGCATCTACCATCATTAACCGCGAATACCGCTTTTATACTCGACCTTGTAGCCTTGCTACCGACAACCTTGAAACCAAGAAACAGTCCAGTCGAAACGTAATCCACAAGTCTGTTATCTTCTATCTCCCCATCAGCAGTCAAAGCCATAGGGATGCCAACCGCCTGACCATTGGTAAACTTGTTGAGAAGCTCACAGAGCAATCCGGTCTGTGTCTCGACCTTAGTAATCTGTGCATTCATCATATCAATATTGTTTGCGCGCTCCTCCAGTTGTGCCAAATGGCTTGGAGTGTAATGTCCTCCCAAGCTGCGAAGGTCGTGCAGTTGTCGTGCTGCATCCCTCTGCAGTTGAGTATAATATGCTCTTATGTTAGCCACTTTTTGTTTGCCATGATTCTTTATCTGTTTCAACAATACATCTGTGCTTGTCAACGTTGGCAGAATAGCCTTAATCTGACCCGATGTCAAAGGTTTGTTCAGCACATCCACCTCTACCTCATCAAGCATGGCATCATTGCCAAAGACGCTTGCCGAGTTACGTTTGCCGTTTTTAAATACCGTTCTGCTGAGCAGCGTAGCATTGAGTGGCAACACATTTGGTCTGAGGTCATTCTCACCAATCTCGTCAAGATATCTTATCAGCTCAGTATATCTATGCATCACATCATCAAGAATTTCTTTCTGCTCACTGCATTTAAGTAATCCTAAAGTGCGCATGAATTTGGTGATAAATGCCGCCTCGTCTTCTCTTCCTCTGAATGTATCATGCCCATCATCTGCGAAATAGACTTCTTTTTCCGGGTTGTCATGGAGATATTCCAAAGCCACCTTCGTACCATACTTGTTTAGCATGTCAAATCCTGCATCGTCGGCATGTTGGTTGGCTTCCACGTTAGCATTCAACGAGCGCAGTTTTCTCTCATTCATCATAAGGAAACGCTGCTCTGCCGGTATTACCGAAGACAGAGTCACGAAGGCACAATGCTGCAGTTGTCCTGTTCTGTCGGCACGTCCATCAAACTGCGTCTGTCTGTCGGCACTATCCTGATGCTCCCATGTTATGACCGTACGTTTGCGCTGGTCGGTGAAAGCATCGCTACAATGAAGAGCAATGTCTATGATGTCAAATGGTGCGATATGAAGTTTGTCGTGCATCTCCGGATGTGCTATAGCCTTAGCAACATCGCATACTCTTTCACGACCACTATCACGGATTGTGGCATACAGTTCGGCACCTAAAGTCATGTTATTGATGCCTCCTTGGTTGACAATATGTTTGAGTTCTTGAAGACAAGGAAGCTTGCCTGGCACTGCATTGCCATGTGAGGTATAGGCACTTACCTCGCCGTCGCGCACAAATACCACGAGCATGATGCCGTCCATTTTCTTTGTTACAAGAAAATCTTCGCCAGAGAGCTTATCCTTCAGCTTTGCGCCTTCAACAAGCATGAAGCGGCCTGCAATAGTTCGCTTGTATTCTTTTGCGATATTAGGTAAATCATTATTCATCATAACTGCATCGTTGAATTATTGGTAAGTGACTTTAGTTCAAGATTGGTAAGATGAAGAAGACAGTATTTGTCATCTTTCACTCTCCCTTCGAGGAATGCCCGGTAGGGTGTTCCGCCAGTACTCATTACGAGTGGACCTACACCTTTGCTGCCTGCTCCTACGAGCATCATGCAGTTCTTCTCATGGAGCATCTTTGCCATATCGTAAAGGAAATCGAAGGTCAAGCCATTGACATGCTTCAACTGGTATTTCCTTACAAAAACGAAGGTGCGTACTGCCTTGTCCTTGGGTATGAGTTTGCCAGTCCATCTTAGCGGGAAGTCGATATTGATGTTTGACTCTGTTGTATGAAACTTCCTTACCTCCATCTGTTCACCTTCTGGCGAAAATCTCACATGTTGTCTCAGAACTCTGTAAGCCACTTTGCCATTATTGTCAAGAAACACTTTCTTGATCTTCCCCAGTCGCATACCCACCAGTTCGAAGTCTATCTCTGGGTCGCCATTGATTATTTCGTCGGCAAGGCCTTCTCCATACTTGTCATAAAGTATCTCTGTACTTGTTGCTGGCGTTCCCTTCAGGAAACGTGCATTTGTATATCCCATACCGTCTTTGCGCCGCATGGAGAAGGCATGCTTAATGCTTTTCTGCTCAAAACCCACCTGAGCGTTGCGGGCTTTTATGTTTGAAATGTTTATAGCTCTCATAGTCGGAGTTTTATGATGTTACGAATATTAAAACATGGCAAAGTCCATAGCCTCCTCAAGGCAAATCTCATCTTCAACTGCGTCGAGCACACCTTGTTGCTCAAGTCCTATGTAATCGTAATTGCCATCGTTGCCTACGATGATAAATACGTTTGGACCATTCGTGATGATGAAAGCAGTATTAAGTTCGTAGCCGCCTCGATAAGAGAAGGCGAACTTATAGATATCATCGCCTATCTTGCGTTGGATACACGGTGAAGCTTCGTCTGTCGATTCTTATATCCAGTTGCTTTGCCATATTATATTCCGTTAAAGTTGTTGTTTACAATTATTAAATATGACAGATGGTCCAATCATAACGCTGGCATATTGTTTGTAGTTGAATGCGTCTTTCCAAGATGAGAAGCGGCGCAATGGCTTGTTGCATGAATCAAAAACGATGTACATAATAGTTCCTTTCTTTTTATGAGTTTTGTTTTCAGATGCTTCTTCGCACGTTGCAGATAGCAGGTGTCGTCTGTTGAGGGCTAAGGTCCAATCTGATGACCTGCTGGCATTGTTCGAATTTGCGATTGCAAAGATAGATAGAAAATGTCGAAAATCCCAGTGAATGATTTTCAAGAATATTGAAAGAAAAGGTATAAAAATAAAACCGACCAAAGATAATATGCTTATCTTCAGTCGGTTATGCTTTCACAATTGTTGAAAACGAATATCAGAAGAGGCGTCCCATCTTCAATTTCAACTGGCGAATTTGTATCGTAAGGTCAAAGTTGGAAGTAACGCTATTGAGGTTGTAATTTCTCTCGAACCATCTCTTCCAACCTTTCGCATCAAGTGAAGGAGTTGCGCCATCAAGAAGAATAAATTGCAGTTGTGGAAGTTCAAGGTCTTCTCTGTTCGGGAAGGCTTCCTTCCATTCTGGATAAGTGATTATTGCCGTGAGTAGCGACTTCTGGTCGCATTTCTCAGAAAACCAATACATAGGGAACCCATCCGTCTTGAGAATATTGAGAGCAGAAAGGTATGCCTCGTCATCAAGCCATTCCTGCTGTTTATCATACTGATTCAAGATAAACTCCATCCATTCTTTTGGTCCATCGCAGTCGGGCATTACAGGCGAACCGCCTTGTGCTATCCAACATAGTATCTCGTCTTTGAAAGCCTCTGGCAAAGTGTTTACGCTGCCAAGGCATTTCGTGATGTGCTTACGGGTAATCTCTGGAATAGACGGGCGTGGCGATACTGCTTTCCTCTCCAGCTCATTGAGGATTCGTCCGATTGCCTTTTTGTCATCTGTCTTATATACTTTTGAGATAAGGTATCTGGTTATGCCCAAAGTGTGCAAGTCATTTTTCATGAGTTCCATTAGCAAAGCATCCTCGTCCTTGTCCAGATTCATGCACGTTGTGCTGTGGAGGTTGTATAGGTCATCAAAACTTGGACGATAGTGTTCATTACCTTGTGGATCCTTGATAGTCTTGATCTCATTGAATGTGTCACAGACAAAGCGTTTGAGCACCGGGTGCATACGTCCGGCATTCTCCTCAATGCGAAGCCATCCATGCATCAGCTGATATGTCCAATGGAACTGAAGAAGCAGGGCACTCTCATTCCATGCCTCAAGCGACTTGTCGATAGCATCCTTGTCCCACGACTCTATGATAACTATAACGTGCTTGGTCTTGCCAATTGCAGCAGAACCGTAAATTACCTTGAGCGCATCGTTGACACACCTACCAGCCTCCTTGCTCATAGGCGATGCTTTGAGCGAGGTGTAGACAACATTGTTAGGATAGTCGGCACCATCTTCCAAGAGCTTGTCAGGCTCGACATACATGACGTCGTCCATGCTCTCCTCGACAAGATAACTTGCGAAAGCTGCGGTATCGCAAAGCACCACAAGTGGCATCTTTGTCTCGACATTGATGTAGCGGTCAAAGCAAACAGTAAGGGAGTCAACCGACAGACTGCCAGCAGAATGTGTGTATTTCTTTAGAAGATTACCGAATTGAATTTCGGTGTCAAACGTCTTTTCGTGATTTCTGACCTCTTGGCCATGTGCCAAAGAGTAGTCGTCCATCTTCTTGAGAATGATGCGCTTCTGCTCTTCAAGCCACATCTTATAGAAGGTGATGGATGTGAGCTTCTCCAGAATGATGCATTCCTTTTCGGCATACTCGTGACCCTTTTCTTCGATAAGCTTACGCGATGTAGAAGTGCTGGGCGCCTCCATCTTGCCATAAACTTCGGCATAAGTGTCCGAGTAGCGTGAAGCAAATTGTGAATTGCTCCACCGCTTAGTACCGACATAGTCTTTTATCTTGTTCTGGAGAATGTCATTGAATGTTATCTTCTTTGGCATATTGACTGTGAGTTATATCCTTTTTATCAAATACAATATTACTTTTAAAGATTGGGGAGGGGTGAGCGAAATCTACTTGTTACATGGGAGCGTCTGAGTACCATGGATCGTCACACAAAATTCTTGAAGGAAGCGAACCTTGCCAGTCAAGGATGGTGCCTGTCTCTTTGATTATATCAATCCACATGCTGACGCGAGGATTATACCTTTCGAGAAGTTTCTTGTCTTCAGGACGAACTTCAAGCATACTTATCTGATGACGTTCCATGTTGACATCACTCTTGATAACAGTATCCTTGAAGGTGCTTAGCTTCCGGGCTTCTGCCAGATACTGCTGCGCTCCTTCTTCGTCTTGCTCAAACAGACAACAACTGATGGCATCTATATAGCCACAACCTTTTATCGCATAGTAAAGCTCGCGATTGTATACAAAGTCATTCTGGCTATTATCCAACACACATGCGAAGATGCGATCTTTCCATGTGTCGAATGTAGGTTCAGCGTAAGAACTATATTCTAAACTGTATTCATTTATCCAATTTCTATTATCACATATCAACACGACGTGCTTTCCTGAAGCAGTAAGCAGTTTTTCTGTCAGGAGAATCACATAGTCGTATCCGTTTTGCAGTCCACTACCGCGGTATAGAATAACGAACGCTTTCTGTGGAATGGATGTCAATATAGGGATTTGTGCCTCCAAGTCGGCTAAATTATTTGAATCCACTCTAAGCGACCTCACCATTCCTTTACCAAAGATATTTTCGCCTATTACGCATGTTAGCTTAATCTCCTCTTCTCTATCTTTCCATCCGCAAAATGCCACAAGTGGCTTTTTGCGTGGAAGCAGGAAGTACTCCTCAAGAACCATTTCGTGCTTATCATATGTGAAGACATGCAGCTCGTCTTCCGGCAACAGACAGTTGATATGATTCTCTGTCATATCCTTGTCCTCCACATCCACTTCTCCATTCAGACATTTCTCCGAGAACTCTCTAAAGAAATCTCTCTCAAGTAACTGTGATATTTTAAGCAGCAGGTCGGTGTCGAGACTCGTCTTGCCGAATATCTCGTACGTGGCAGAGCTGGACTTGCACAAGTCTTTGGCAAAAGCCGTTACAGAAGGGTACTTAGCCTTTACCTCTTTCAGAATCTCTTGTCCTATATGATATTTCTCCATTGAATTGTATTATTATGTATGTTTATATTTCCAGTCCTCGTTGGTCAGAACCATTTAAAATCCTTGTCAAACAAGTTGGATATTGGTTTGAATAGTCTGCACAGGATAAGTCCGACGACTATCAAGCCTATACGCACTAATGCAGAGCCGTCCATCGTCAATCCGAGCCAAACAAGGTACAGCGGCGAGCACATAACGGCTATGGTTATCAGCATCATTAGTGATGCGAGGAATGTTTTAATGCCCATATTTCAATTATTTTATGGTATAGTTGTACAATGGTCGCAGACTATCACCTGCTATCTCAAAAGCCACAATGTCATGGACGTACTCGTTGCTTCCCACCTTAGCGGAGAGAAAGAACACGTAGGAGCGATTGCCGTATTCATCGTCAAGACTTACAATCTTCTGCACTTCATGGTGGCTGTAATCATCATTAGAATGAGCAAGTTGCAGCAAAGGTCTATGCTCCTCGTGCAGCTTGCCATCTTCTGATTTGAATTTCACCACACAATCTATATCGGGTGCGGTTCCGCCTTCGCCTGTGTCATGCCAGATGGCTGTCACGAGACTGTCGTCAGAGACTATTGTATGGTAAATCTCGGTAGAGTCAGACTTACCATAGCTCTTATCGAGACTTGTATCGGAAGACTTGTTCAAACATGAAGAGCATATAGACAATGCCAACAAGGCTATGCTACAAAGCTGGAGTATCCTTTTCACATTCCTCATAGTTTCCATTAGACATATATGCCCGTCTCAGACGTTCGTCTTCAAAATCACTCGTAAACATACATTCTGCCAAAACCTCACCATCATCCTCTGCGTATTCGGGGTCGAACACAAGTCCTGGGAGAGTAAGCGGTTCTTCCTGTCCATATATGTACGAACCGATATAGACGTATTCCTTAGAAGGCTCTACCTTATCTTTATCTAAAAATACATCTCTTTCGCGTGCAAAATCAGAGTACTCGTCTTCGTATCCTTCAAAATCGTTTAGTTCCCAAACAAAGCAAAGCTCGTACATCAACCATTCGAAGAAGAAACGTTCGTTGTTTGCTTCAACAAAGTGGCTATGCGTATCCTCTTGATAAAACATAGGATATAACTTCGGCTCAAACATCCAATTCTGACTTACTTCTTTGACAGTTTCCAGAATTTGCTCTTTGATGTGCTTGCTCCAAAGGCTGTCAACGCGATAGGCATTGTCTTTCTTTACTTTCAGATATATTTTCATTTTCTTTTCGTTTTGACCTTTTATTCTGATGGAGGGAAAATCTATATTGTTTTGTTACTTTATGACTGATTACTTGCCAGCCACTCTTTTGCAAGAGTGGTGGCAAATGTATAGAAGTCTTTCTTGTGAGCACCTGACCATAGCTCTTCGTTGTTTTGAAGAAACTCCAGCAGTTGTTCTCTCAACTCTTGGTCCTCAGTCCTTTCAAGAACCACTTTGATGAGTGTAAGTGCACCATCGTCACCCCAATTTTTGCGTATCATATTCTTCGTCGTTTAGTTGTTTTCTTTTTTACGAATCTCTTGCAGAATAGCCTGGCGCATCCACCATACGGCATAAGCAGCAAAGGTGAAGCCACGCGACTTGTCGAACTTATGGCTGGCACGTAACATTCCGTAACGACTGGCTGCAATGAGTTCTTCGTCAGAGAGTCCCTTGTCCACATACTGCCTTGCCACAGCCTTGACAAAGACAGAACCGAGTTCTGCCAACTCGTTCTCCGCATTGGAGTCGCCCTGCTGGATGAGGTCGATAAGACGCAAAGCCTCATCGTTATTAATGATAGGCTTCTTTTCACTGTTTGTTGTTTCGTTTTTGTTCACCATATTTCTTTATGTTTTAAAATGTTGTCGCGCGAAATTTACCCTGTTTTTCTGAAATAAAAAAATCAGACCATAGAAAATCAACAAAAATTAACTTTTTGTTGCAATCTTAGTTGCAATCATGTCTTATTCATAGTGCCAACGAGAGTCTCTATCTATTCTTTCGGAGTTATAAGACTATTGAAGTCGCGAGTCTCAAACTGAGCGGACTCATAGCCTTGGATGTTGAAGTCCGGATAATGGTTGTACTTGTTCTTTGGCACTATAATCTTTTCGAGAGATGTGCAGCCAATGAGCATCGTTGCGTTTATTTCACCAGCACAGCATGTCAATGACGGCTGCTCAAACTCAATCGTCTTTAGTGAAGTGCAGTCGGCAAACGCCATTCGCTCCACAATCTTCACATTCTTGTTTAGATATACAGACTCCAGATGCTTGCAACTTGCAAAGGCTTTGTCATAAATACAGCACTTGCAGTCATCACTTATCACGATGTTGAGACTTTTCAGTCCGGAACTTCTGAATGCAGACATGTCGATAATATTCAGGTGACTTGGAATATTTATCTCTTCCAAAGCTTTGCAGCAAGCAAAGGCACCTGCTCTAATCTGGCGTAATGTCTCAGGTAAGGCTATTTCCTTTAAATTATCACAAAGACCAAAACACTCTTTCCCGATAAATTCTACTCCAGGCATTGTTATCTTGAAGAGTTTGTGGCAGCTTGCGAACGCTTCTTCGCCCAAGTCGACAACAGATGCTGGCAACACCATATCATGAAGATTGTTAAGTCCTAGGAATGCATAGTCACAGATTGCCTTCACACCATCTTCCACTTCAACGAACTCCGGATTGCCGAGTACTTTCAACAAGCGAAGTCCGTCCTCGCTGTAGATTGGTCCAGAACACTTATTGCGTCTGGCTTTCTTGATGAGTGCTTGATCTTCTTTTGTCAATCTTGTATTCATATCTTCTGTAGTATTTTGCTTAAGTGAATAAAACTGGGTGCAAAGGTAATGCTTTTTTGCCTTTGCACCAAGTTTCTTTATTCGGAAGAACCGGAATGTGATGCCGGAAAATCAGGAATGGTGTAATTATCGTAGAGTTATATATATGGTTTTTATAGGTGTGCATTTACCCTTATTGTCCTTCTTGCACAATATCTTGATGCTATAATCGCCTTTTCTGACGTCATCTTTGTTTGGTATTTGCGGCTCAGTCATATTTAAACCATTCCAGTTTACCCCTTTTGCCATATACAATTTCTTTGAAATAGCCATGAAGGTTGCCTTGAGCTTTGAGGCTAAGCTGCCTTCTTCTCCATTCTTATCAAGAAGACTGTTTGCCCATGCTGGCACAAGTACAATATTCCAGAAGTTGGTGTAGTAGCGAGGGTCGTATGCTCGTCCCCACAAATGAGAGATGATATAGTTCTGGAAGATGTTATCTTTGCCTGCTCCAACAGTAAATCCTGTTTCGTTAGAGATGAGAGATCTGACGAAGTCATTACCGTCTTTCGAAAGCGTGACAGGAATTTTTATGTTACCCTCTATATAATAGATATTTCCGCCCATTTCTGAGTGGGAGTAACCTTCTTCTGCATCCTTGTCATTTTTGGTGGTTTTACGGGCAGGTAAAGGAGTGGTTTTGTTTCCCAAGTCCTTGATAAGTTTATTCATTCTGTCTGCAACAATAATAGGATCAAAGAAATAAGACTGTTCAATAGCCCATTTTATGAATTTAGCTTCGCCAATTTTGTTAGCCAAAGCTACAATGCCATCAATCTTTGCCAACATCGGCTTGTTGATAGCATTTCTATAGGTATTGTTGTTGTATGTACCTTTAACTTTAAGACCAGATAGGTCGGTCTCTAAGTATTTACGGAATAGCTTCAGGGCTGAGCACTTATCATTAAAAGTGTTCGTTCCGGTCATGGCAATAATTGCTTTCTTAAATTTTTCTGCAATATAGCTCATTCCATCTACAATAGTTCTGGCATACAAATAATCACCTTCTTTGAGCAAAGAGTCGACTGCTTCTATGAAGTCATAGCTCTTTGTAGGGTGTAGTATAGCATTCTTTGCGAATTGTGACACCTCGTATTCGTATCCCTCCTTTTTTACGTTCCATGGATAATTTTTCAAGTATCCGCAAATATCTTTCTGAACACTTTTCAGATTTGATACATAATTACGCGTAATGCCCTGTCCATTATACCATTTCGCAAACTCTATAAGAACAGTAAAGGTGTTGTTGTTTGTTAAATTTGCCATAATTCAATATCATTAAAATGTTAATATTATTTATATAAAAGTATTATTCTTCACTCACTTCCCTCAGCTTCTCCCACAGCTTCACCATGGCCAGTGTGTCGAGGCAGCAGTAGTCTAGCAGTGCTCGGCGAGCCTTCTTTTGCTTTTCCGGCTCCATAAACTGTATCTGAGGATAAATGCTCATTGCCTCGCCGCCGTTCTGAACACCACCACTGAGGTTGTGGTAGTCGAGTTCGGGATCATCGGGGAACAATGCCGGGAGCACCTTCTTGATGGAGAACGAACCGTTCATGGCTGGCATATAGTAATAGCCGGCACGGAACGGATCGAGAAGATCCACAATGTGGGATTCGATGTTGAGAAGATGCGATGCCAGGTCGGGGAATGCCTCTGCCAGTTCCTTCAGACGCGTACACTCGAAAGCCTTGTTGTAGGCTGTGGTGCATACGTTGAGCGGGATGTCCTTGCAAAGTTGCTCGGCTAGGGCACGGCGAGGGTCTTCGCCCGATATGCCGAGAAACTCACGATGCTTCAATTCGCCTCCTTCATGCTCTATGTAATGAAGCGAATACTGAAATGTGACCTGCTGGTATGGATGCGTGCCCTGATACTTCGGTATCACGGTCTGCTC
>ERZ780212.1284-NODE-1284-length-20527-cov-4.423554_pt1 | contig 20527 bp, 16 predicted proteins | sample MGYA00511364_ERZ780212 | MGnify/ENA primary metagenome ERZ780212 (study PRJEB29588, sample SAMEA2147991) | human gut metagenome | biome: human gut; feature: human-associated habitat; material: faeces | place: Denmark | collected 2008/2010 ...
GCGACGGCCGCCGTGGTGTGGATGGCTATCGACTGGCTCTTTAACAAGAAGCCTACCACCGTGGGAGCGTGTACCGGAGCCGTGGCCGGACTTGTGGCCATAACGCCCGCCGCCGGGTCAACCGGACTGCTCGGGGCGTTCTGCATCGGTATAATTACGCCCATTGTTTGCTTTTTCATGGTGGCTGTTGTGAAGCCGAAGTTCAAGTATGACGATGCTCTCGACGCTTTTGGAGTGCACGGCATAGGCGGCATTGTTGGTTCAATACTCACAGGCGTGTTCGCTACGCGCTGTATAACTGGTGACGGAGGGGTCGAAGGCGCGCTGTATGGCGACTGGCATCAGCTGGGCGTACAGGTTATAGCAACACTCGTTTCGGTGGTGTTCAGTGCGGTGGTTACCTTCGTTCTCTACAAAATTGTAGACTGCCTTGTCGGTATAAGGGTCGACAAGCGCGTTGAAGAAGAAGGTCTTGATATATACGAGCACGGCGAGAGCGCGTATAATTGATTAAGAATCAAGAGTGAAGAATTAGGGAATTTACCGGCAATGCATATTCCCTTAATTCTTTACTCTTTGTTTCATGTGTTGATTTGTTTGCCCGCCGGCTTGCTGTTTGTATGCTAAAAAAATCGTACCTTTGCACTTCGGTTTGAATTTATGACAGATGAGCGCAAAGGTTAAGGGTTTTCTTTATGGCGTAGCCACGTCGGTTACGTTCGGGCTTATACCACTGTTCACGCTGCCGCTGATGCGGGCGGGGATGGCGTCGGACAGTATTTTGTTTTACCGTTTCGTTACGGCCACGGCTGCGCTGGGGCTGATGATGCTGGTGAAGAAGGAAAGTTTTAAGGTCGGCTGGCGCGACTTGTTGGTGATTGTGCCGCTGGCGGTGTTCTACACGGCATCGTCGATGTTCCTGCTTTACGGCTACGAGGTGATGGGCGCAGGCGTTGCCACGACGTTGCACTTCACTTACCCCGTGTTCGTTACGCTGCTGATGCTCGTGCTTTTCAGGGAACGGGCGTCGTGGGTGACGTGGACTGCCGTTGTGCTGGCTATCTGCGGCGTCGCCAAGCTGTCGCTCAATGGTACGGAACTGAAGCTCGACCCTGTGGGCGTGGGCATAGTGCTGCTCTCCGCCGTGGGGTATGCCGGGTATATCATAGCGGCGAACAAGTCGCGCGTCAAGGATATGCACAGCCGCAAACTGGCGTTTTACGTGTTCGTGTTCACGGCGTTGATTTTCGGCGTTAAGAACGGATTGGAGGACGGCGTACAGCCTCTGCCCGACGCTTGGGCGGCGGTAAACGTGGTGTTGCTGGCCGTTGCGCCCACCGTAATATCAAACATCACGCTGCTGCTGGCCGTGCGCAACATCGGCGGTACGCTCACGTCAATACTCGGCGCGCTTGAGCCTGTGACGGCAGTGTGCATCGGTGCGCTCGTGTTCGGCGAGGCGTTCACTTTCAGCGAGGCCGTGGGCATAGCCCTCATACTGGCCGCCGTTGTGCTGGTAATCCTCAACCGCAGCATAAAAGAAAACCTTACGCTGCTGCTAAAGCGCGTAAGGCCGAGGCATACATGAACTTTTTATTATGTTCTTGTCCAGTTTATTTTAGTAAGATGCCGGTGTAAATCCTTCCAGACAATGTGCCGAGGCGTCGCGCGGAGAAATATTCGTCAGTGTTGTTGTAAGTGCAGACGCCAGTGGCGGTAATGTTTTTTTCAGGCAATCCGAGGTTTATCAGTTGTTTCAGGTTACATCCTGGTAGGTCGATGTGCCATTTTCCTCCTTGATGGTTGCTGATGTCAGGCATGTTAAAACCCGAAGATGCAAATTCTTCATAAACTTCGTCGCCCACTTCAAAAGCGTCTAACGATATGCCCGGTCCTATCACGGCAAATAGTGATTCTAGGTGCGAGTCATACGCGATACGCATAGTTTCGACAGTTTTTTCAACTATTTTTTTGACCGTTCCACGCCATCCGGCGTGCACTGCGGCGCAGGCATGGTGGGCATTGTCATATAATATAATAGGTATGCAGTCGGCTGTTGACACGCCGATACAGACATTCCTTACGTTTGTCATAACGGAGTCAACGCCTTCAAGCACCATGCTTCTTGTTGAAAAGGGTAGTGACAGGAATTCTTCGGCTATGAGCCTTGTCTCTGTGCCATGAGTTTGGTGAGGCATTATTATGTTGTTTTTGTCGATATTGAGTTCCTTGCTCAATATTTCGAGATTCTTGTCAACACACGCATCGTCGTCGCCGCAATACCGGTTGATGTTGAATTGGCCGTATAGCCCGTGGCTGAATCCACCGTGGCGCGTTGTACTGAAAGCTGCTACTTTAGGGCTGATATTATAATAATGTAAATGCGGCTTGATGCCGTCATTCAGATTGCTCATAAATGTCAGCCGGTTTATTGTTCTTCAATTTCATAGTCGTCAATGTCTTCAATCTCATCTTCGTCTATGAATTCGATTTCGTCTTCTCCTTCAATGCGCAGTTCATCAGGCAAAGAGCCAAGATCTTTGTCTCGGTGTACGAGTGTGTCTTCCGATGTTATCTCTTTCAGTTTGTTGCTTTCGCTGTTAAGTTCCCGCCAAAGTACGTCTTTCAGTTCGTTAAGCCCTTGTCCTGTCACTGCGGAGATGAATACAACTGGAATGTCTGTAGGTGTGGTGTCTTTAAGCATTTCAATCAGTTCATCGTCAAGCAAATCGCATTTCGTTACGGCCAGCACGCGGTGCTTGTCAAGCATTTCCGGGTTGAAGTTTTTCAGCTCGTTTAGCAGTATCTCGTATTCTTTTTTTATGTCGTCAGTGTCTCCCGGCACCATGAACAGCAGTAACGAGTTGCGTTCTATATGGCGTAGGAAACGCAGACCTAGGCCGCGCCCTTCGCTCGCTCCTTCGATAATGCCCGGTATGTCGGCCATGACAAACGACTGGCGGTCATGATAACTCACAATTCCAAGTGAAGGCTCGAGTGTGGTGAACGGATAATTCGCTATCTTTGGGCGTGCGCTTGACAATGACGAGAGCAGTGTACTCTTGCCTGCGTTGGGGAAACCTACAAGTCCTACATCGGCGAGCAGTTTCAATTCTAGTATTATGGTCATTTCCTCCATCGGCTCGCCGGGTTGTGCGAAACGCGGAGCTTGGTTAGTTGCGGTGCGGAATTGGAAGTTTCCGAGTCCTCCACGTCCGCCTTTCAGTAATAAAACTTCTTGCCCGTCGTAAGTTACATCACACACGTATTTGCCTGTTTCGGCATTATACACGACAGTACCGCAAGGAACATCGATGTATACATCCTTGCCGTCGGTGCCGTGGCATTTGTCCCTGCTGCCGTTGCCCCCATGTTCGGCAAATATGTGCCGTTGGTATTTTAAGTGTAACAGTGTCCAATAATTGTGGTTGCCGCGTAGATAAACACTGCCGCCCTTGCCTCCGTCGCCTCCGTCGGGGCCTCCGTTGGGCTGGTACTTTGCACGACGAAGGTGCATTGAACCTTTGCCGCCTTTGCCTGAGCGGCAGTAAATCTTAACGTAGTCTACAAAATTGGATTCAGGCATAAGTCTATGGATGAAAAATGAATGATGAATAATGAAAAATTGAAGAATGTGAAAAGGAACAATCAGTTAAAGCAAATTTATGTATTATTCATTTTTCATTCTTCAATTTTTCATTTGATTAAATGTTGTCAATTACATTGCAAATGTCGGTGAAAATACGGTCGAGTTCTCCAAGACCGTTGATGTGATGGTGCAGTTTTTCCTTTTTGTACCATTCTATCAGTGGCGCAGTCTGGTTGTGGTAAACGTCAAGACGTTTTTTTATGGTTTCTTCATTGTCGTCAGAGCGTCCGCTTTCTTTTCCGCGTTTGATAAGGCGTGTCATGAGTTCTTTTTCCGGAACGTCTAGCTCAATCATGGCCGCAATATTGTGCCTGCGTTCGTTCAACATCTTTTTTAGCGCCTCGGCTTGTGGAATTGTGCGTGGAAAACCGTCAAAAATAATGCCTTTATGCTCTTTTCCAAAACCGTCATAGACATTTGCGAGAATGTCAATCATCAACTCGTCTGGTATAAGCTGTCCTTTATCTATGTATTGTTTGGCAGTTTTGCCAAGTTCTGTCTCATTCTTGATTTCGTTACGGAGCACATCGCCAGTTGAAATATGTCCGAATCCATATTTTTTAATCATCAAGTCGCTTTGCGTACCTTTACCTGAACCGGGTGCGCCGAAAATAACAATATTCTTCATCTTTTCTTGTTGTAAGTAATTTTGTTTGCAGTTTGTGCATGATATGCGAAAAATCGTTTTCGCCTTTTTGATGTTTTTTTATTATTCAACGAGCGTATAAATATCACGCAAGTTACGCCCCTGTTGGTTGTAATCAAGGCCGTAGCCAACGATAAAGTCGTTTGGTATTTTAATAGCCGCGTATTCAATGTTGAGGTCGACAGTCAATTTTTCTGGTTTTAAAAGCAACGTGCAGATGTGTATTGATTCCGGGTTGCGTGTGCCTAATGATTCAAGCATTCGTTTCATTGTAAGTCCTGATTCTACAATGTCTTCTACAATTATGACCGTTCGTCCCGTAATGTCTTCATTTATACCGAATACTTCTTTTATTTTACCTGTAGACATTGTTCCTTGATACGAGGCGAGTTTTACAAAAGAAATCTCGCAAGGAATGGTAATCATTCTCATCAAGTCGGCGGCGAAAACGAACGAACCGTTCAATACGGCAAGGAATAATGGGTTTTTGCCTGCCATATCTTTATTTATGCGGTCAGCAACTGCTTTCACATGTTTCAAGATTTCATTTTCCGGCAATGATGTCTTGAAAGTTTTGTCATGGATTTTTACTATGGACATGATGCTTTTTTGATATTTTGGCACAAAATTACTAAAAATATGCTTAACGTGATAACTGATTGTCATTATTTTTGTATTTTTGCACAGATGAAGATTTTTACTGGAGCTCAAATCCATGAGCTTGACAAATATACGATAGAGCACGAACCGGTCAAGTCGATTGATTTGATGGAACGTGCGGCGAAGGCAATTGTGCGTGCTATCAATGATACTTGGAGCACGGCTGTGCCGGTTGTCGTTTTTGCCGGTCCGGGTAATAATGGCGGTGACGCATTGGCTGTGGCAAGGATGCTTGCCGAGCAGAAATATCAGGTAAGCGTTTATTTGTTTAATATCAATGGCAAATTGTCTGCCGATTGCATGGCTAATAAGCAAAGGGTTATGGCTTGCCGTGCCGTTAAGTCTTTTACGGAAGTTACGAGCGAGTTTGATCCGCCGGTATTGGAAACAGGAACGCTTGTTGTTGACGGCTTGTTTGGTTCAGGTCTGAATAAGCCTCTTGCTGGAGGGTTTGCGTCACTTGTGAAGTATATCAACCAGTCGCTGGCAACAGTTGTGAGTATAGACTTGCCTTCGGGGCTTATGGCGGAGGATAATACGTTTAATGTAAGAGCCAATATAATTAGAGCGGATGTTACGTTGACTTTACAACAGAAAAAACTTTCATTCCTTTTTGCTGAAAATCAAGCGCTTATTGGCAAGTTACGTGTCCTTGACATACGGCTCAGCAAGGAAGGCATGGAGCGTATAAGCTCGCATTATAATATTATTGAAGAGTGCGATTTGCGTCCACGTCTTCTGCATAGGGGGGAATACGCCCATAAAGGTGATATGGGCAATGCTCTTGTGATAGCAGGTAGTTACGGTATGGCGGGCGCGGCTGTTCTTGCCGCTAGAGCCTGTCTGCGCAGTGGCGCAGGGAAGGTGACTGTTTGTACGCCGCGCCGTAACAATGACATTATGCAGATATCCGTGCCTGAAGCCGTAATGTGTCTGGATAAGGAGGAAACGCATTTTTCGGAAGCTATTGACACAACAGACTTTGACGCTGTAGGCATAGGCCCTGGTTTGGGCGTGAAGGAAGCGTCTGCGATAGCGCTTATTACGCAAATAAGGCGTACTAAAGTGCCTGTGGTGATTGATGCTGATGGGTTAAATATTCTTGCCAGTCATCGTGCATGGTTGCAACAGTTGCCTAAAGGGATAATAATGACACCTCATCCGAAAGAGTTTGAACGCTTGGCAGGTAACCATTTCAGTGATAGTTATGAGCGGTTAAGCAATGCGCGTGACATGGCGGAACATTTACAGGCATACATAATATTGAAAGGACACTATTCTGCATTGTGCATGCCGGACGGTAATATAATATTTAATCCTACAGGCAACGCGGGCATGGCTACGGCCGGTAGCGGCGATGTTTTGGCCGGAATGATAACCGGATTGTTGGCTCGTGGCTACAAACAGGCTGATGCATGTATGCTTGGAATGTATTTGCATGGCATGGCAGGTGACTTGGCCGCAAAGGAGCTGGGCGAGGAGAGTGTTGTCGCAAGCGACATAATAAGATATCTGCCGCAAGCGTTTAAGCGTTTGGACGATTGATTTTCAATATGTTAAATTTGTTAAAGACAAAACAACCATTATATGAGAAACTTTATCATCGCTTCTTTATTGATAGTTTCAGCACTACAGACGGTATCGGCACAGAAGGGCAAAGAAATTGCTGAAGGCACAGGTTATTATCTTCCACGTACAGAGTTGCGCTTTACTATAAAAATAGAGAAAACGTCATATTCTCCCGGTGAATTTGCCATTTACGCTGAGAAATATATGAAAATGACGGATGTACAGGCAAAGCCGTCGGTTACTTATAGGATACTTGATCTCAATATAAACTCAATAGGCGAGCGTGACACATCTAAATTTTATGTCCTGCCAACGGATACAAAACACAATATACAGACTGTAGATTTGGATGAGAACAGCGTGTTGTTGGCCGTGAATGCCGAGCCTAAAAACATTAAGTTGCCCGAACCTTTTAAACCTGCGCCCAAACCGGCTCCGCTTAACCCTCGCGACTTTATGAATGAAGACATTTTGTCGGCGGGAAGTTCGGCGAAAATGGCCGAGCTTTGTGCGCTTGAAATTTATGACATACGTGACAGTAAGAGCCTTTTGAGCAAGGGACAGGCGGACTTTATGCCGAAAGACGGCGAGCAACTGCGTATCATGCTCAACAATCTTGAAACTCAGGAGAATGCCATTATGCAGCTTTTTGGTGGCGTAACAGTGAGAGACACGCTTGAGGCTGTTGTGAAATTCATACCGACCAAGCCTGTTGATAAACTGCTGTTATTCCGCTTTTCTAAGTGGATGGGCATTACCGATGCCGACGACCTCGGCGGTAATCCGTATTATATCAGTGTGGAAGACAAGCACGTAACGCCGTCAATACAGGAGGATTTGTTGAGTAAGAAGAAAGCCAAGGACAATGGCGGACTTTATGTGAACATTCCCGGTAAGATACAAGTCACCTTGTATAAAGGCAATGAGCAGTGGGCCGCTTACGAGCTTTATGCGGCTCAGTTTGGCACGGTTGCCGCTCTTGACGACGACCTTTTCGGCAAAAAACTTTTTACAAGCGTTGTGCTAAATCCTGTTACGGGTAATCTTGAAAGTATTGAGATAGAAAACGCAAGGCGTTGATATTGCGCTTTTGCGCCATACTGATGCGGCATCATTGCGTGCCGCATCTTTTTTGTTTTGTGAATAATGATTAAAAAAACACTCTTTCGAGCAAGTTTTCGCGCTTTTAGTTTGTTTCATTGTTGAACGATAAATAAAGAGCTATAGATTATGAAGACAATGAAATTCTTTGTTGTGTTAACGTTGGCCATAACGTCTGTTTTTACATTTGTTTCGTGTGATGACGACGACACTTACGTATGGTATTATCCTCCTATGCCGAATGCCTTGGTTACAGTGAAACCTATTGATGGCGCGGGCTTTTACATGCAACTCGACGACAGCACTACGCTTTATCCGGTCAATATGGCCGTTTCGCCATACGGTGATAAGGAAGTAAGGGCTTTGGTCAACTATTATGAAGTGAAGCCGGTGAACGATTATTATACAAAATCGGTCGAAGTGAATTGGATTGACAGCATACTAACCAAGCAAGCCGTGCCTTATCCTGCCGACGGCGACGTCTCCGCTTACGGCGACGACCCTATCGAGATTGTGCGTGACTGGGTTAATATTGCGGAAGACGGATATTTAACGTTGCGTTTTCGGACACGTTGGGGCACAACGGGAGTGGCTCATTTCGTAAATCTCATTACCGGCGTAAATCCCGACGACCCGTATGAAGTTGAGTTTAAGCACAATGCTTTCGGCGATGTCAACGGTATGGCGGGTGATGCCTTGGTGGCTTTCCGGCTGTCGGATCTGCCTGATACTGAGGGCAAGACGGTTAAGCTGACACTTAAATATAAGTCGTTCAGTGGTGAGAAAACACTTCAGTTTGATTATTGCAGCCGCAAACCTACTTATTCTTCGGGCGAGATGAAGCGTGCTGTTTATTCTTCAAGGATAAGATGATATGTTGGTTTAATGATAGGTGTTGAGTGGATAAGGGCGGCAAGCGCCATAAGCGTTGCCGCCGCCCTTTCCACTTGACTATTTGTTTTTTATTGTTTTTTGATGTCGGATTACGGCGTATATGGTGAGAATGGCCTCGTTGCCCTTGTCTTGCGCAGGGACAATGGAGCGATGAAGGTTCTGTATGACAGGTATGTAGGATACTTGTCGGCCGTGTGCGCCCGATATATAGCCGATGATGACGACCGCAAAGACGTGCTTCAGGAGAGTTTTATAAAAATCTTCACGTCGCTCGATAAGTTTGATTTTCGCGGCGAAGGCTCGCTGAAGGCATGGATGGTGAGAATTGTAGTGAACGAGTCTTTGCGCTTTTTGAAGAAAAGCACGAACTATAATTTTATAGAATACGGCGGCGATTTGCCTGATGTAGCGGAAGAACCAGATGTCGACGGGATTCCCGACGATGTTGTCAACGACCTTATTCTGTCGTTGCCGCCGGGTTATCGAATGGTGTTCAATCTCTATGTGTTCGGTCGCAAGAGCCATAAGGAAATAGCCGAAATGCTAGGTATCGGCGAAAGCTCGTCGGCTTCGCAGTTCTCGCGGGCTAAGGCATTGCTGGCCAAACGGGTCAAGGAGTATAGGTCGCGGAATGACGGCAGTGGCCAAAACGAAGGACATGCAGGTCGGTATGACAGTTATGAATGATATTGACGTTTATGGAAAAGCAGTGGATTGATAATCTGAGAAAACGGTTTGACAATCGTGAGGCGGCTCCTCCTGACGGGCTTTGGGAGGCTGTCGAGGCGGCCATGAAAGCTGAGAATGTAGGTGGCAAGGCATTGGAACTTGGACTGAAGCCAACCCGCAAACCTGTTATATGGCTGCGCCGGGTTGTTGCTGTAGCCGCGTGTCTTGCAGTGTTGTTCGGTGCGGGGTGGTTTTTGCTCAGGCATGATGGACGGCCGCAGACCGCTTATTCCGGTATGGCTGGCACCCATAAACCCTTGCATGGCACGGCCGGAGATGTTGTTCATGCCGTAGACGGCGGTTCAGGCATGAGTTCCGTTGACTATGCTTTTGCGCCTGTTGCGGATGTGTCTGTTGTTGATGCCGTGCTGCCTTTAGGCGGAGATTCAAGCAAAACGGAGCCGACGGACAGTTCGCTTGTAGCCCCAGTGGCTGCTGATAACGGCAAGACCGTTGCAAATAAGGCGCGGCCGTCGCTTCGTGATAACATTGTTGTTCCCGATAATCGTAATCACCGCCGGGTCGGAAGCCATGATGATACGGGGCTTCTTGCCATGTCGGGCCGCGGCGGTGGAAACGGTCGTGGCTTCTCCGTGGCTTTGTATGGTTCGGGTATGGCCTCGTTTGGTAATGCCCCGGGCGGTGGTTCGGCTTCCATAATGCCTTATAATCTGATGCGCGACCAAGTTGTAGGCAATGATGTTATGCTGCTTTCCGTTCCGTTTGATGCCGGCGATGAAGGCAATGAAGTCCGCGTTAAGCATCGCCAGCCTGTGCGTGTCGGCGCCTCGGTTCGTTTCAGGTTGGGCGGACGTTTCGGTTTGGAGACGGGTGTTAATTACTCTTACCATTCGTCAGATATTTCTTCGGGTGATGATGATGGCGGATACAAGACTGAGCAACGGTTACATTTTGTAGGCGTGCCCGTTGCCGTAAGTTATGACATCTGGCATACTGACTATCTTGAAATTTACGCTTCGGCGGGCGGCTCGGTTGAGTTTTGCGTTTCAGGCAAGTCGCATACGGATTATGTTCAGGATGGTCGTGTGACACGGGGCATTGATGCCGACATGCGCGACACACGTCCGCAATGGTCGGTCAACGCCGCGGCCGGAGTGCAGTATAATTTTATCGACATGCTGGGTGTTTACGTTGAGCCCGGCGTGGGTTATTATTTTGACAACGGTAGTGGTGTCAACACAATATACAAGGACAAACCGTTTAATTTCAATCTCAATCTGGGGTTGAGGCTTACCATAAAATAACTTTCATCGATGTTTACCGTAATACTTGTCATGCTTTCAGGTGTCGGCGTAGGGTTTCTTTTACGCGGCCGTCGTATTCATGCTGTTTCGCGTGTAATAACATTTTTCATTTGGGTGCTGCTGTTCCTGTTAGGTGTCGAAGTAGGCGGCAATCCTCGCGTCATGGGCGGTCTTGCCGGTTTAGGTGTCGAGGCCGTTGTGCTTGCCGTGGCAGGTGTGTTGGGTTGCGGGGTGTTGTGCCGGATAGTGTTTAAGGACGGGAAAGCGAATGGGTGAATAGGCCGAAAGATGAAGTCAAGTCTTGTAATCGTCGCTTTTTTCATTGCCGGCACTCTTGTCGGCGCATGTGGATTTGTACCTGTTGTGGAACTTTCGTGGCTCTCTGATGTCAGTTTCTACGCTCTTTGTTGTCTTATGTTTTTTGTCGGTGTGGGCGTAGGTTGCGATTCCGGCGTGCTCGATAGCATACGTTCCGTCAGTCCGCGTCTGCTGCTTTTGCCGCTTGTCACCGTAGCAGGCACCTTGGGCGGCGTGGCTGTTGCCAGTCTGTTGTTTCCACGTCACGGGCTTACGGGATGTCTTGCCGTTGGTTCCGGATTCGGTTATTATTCGTTGTCGAGCATATTTATAACTGAATACCGTGGCCCTGAGCTTGGCACTGTCGCCCTGCTTGCAAACATAGCGCGCGAGTTGATCACGCTGCTTTGCGCGCCGTTGCTTGCCCGTTGGTTCGGCCGTTTAGCTCCGATTTCCGCCGGAGGGGCAACCACAATGGATACGACCCTGCCGATAATCACGCGTGTTTCAGGCCAGCGTTACGTAGTCTTGTCTGTATTCCACGGCTTCCTTGTCGACTTCAGCGTACCGTTTCTCGTTACATTCTTTTGCAGTTTGTAACTGGTTGACAATCAGTAATATACATTTCTGTTTCCAAAAGGCCGTCTTTTGCGTTGCGGAAGACGGCCTTTTACCGTCCGATTTGCCGTCTTTCGCATCCCCGTTTGCCGTCTTTTGAAAATCGGTTCGTTGTTTACGGAATACATGGCGGCGCCACTTTGCCGTAGCAAAATGGCGCCGCCATGTATTATTAGGCCGTTCAGGCCGTTTCCGTATCCACTCCTTCAAGCGGTGTGGAAAGTCTGTTTTTACATTACTTTATATGTCTTCACTTCACCTCCGTCAAGCGTTACGCGCACTATCGTCACGCCTTTGCCAATGCCTACGATGGCCTCAATGGTGCCTGCCGATGCGTATTCGCTTATCTTCACGCCGTCTGAACTATATGCTTCGGCCTTCACAATATCGGCTTTAGGCGAGCGGATTATGGCGCGTCCGTTTTGTACGGCTACGTATATGCCGCCGGTCATGCTGTCTTTAAGACCCGACGAGGCGCGGCGGTCGCGCAGTGCGAACCGGCCTATGCTTGTGCCCATGTTGCTGAACGTCAGCTCGTTGTCAAGCGGATAGGCCGTGCCTGTAACGTTGTCGTACAGCTCGTAGTCGGCCAGGTCGGCGTTGCCTGCGGTCTCGAAGCTGAGAGTCAGCGTGTCGGCCGCCGATGTCAGTATGCCTACGGGTATGTATGCGCGTCCGTCTGACGGGTGAATGTCGTATGCAGTGCCGTCGGCCACGGTGAACACGGCCACCTTAGGGCTTACCTCGTTGTCTATCAGCGTCTTCGCTTCGGCGTAAGCTGATGTCGTTACTATGGTCGAAGCCTTCGTCTCGCCGCGCCTTACAGTCATGCGCAGCATGTCTGCGACCTCTGCCTCTTGCGCCGTTTCGTCCTCCGTTTCGGCTGCGGCCTCGGCTACGTTGGGCGACATTATGCCACCGCTGAACGTCACCTCAAGTTCTGTTGCGCCATTGTCTTTTGCCTTTACGAAGAAGCCCTGCATGGGCTGTACGGTCTCCGCACCGGCCTGTGTGCTAACAAATCCGCCGTCGGCAAGCGTCGCTGACGATATCGTGTTGCCGTCGTAGAACTTCACTTCGCTTATTACTTCGCTGTTAGCAGCAAGGAACTTAGCCACGTCAATGCGGCTCATGAACGGGTTGGCGGCGGCGAAGTAGCCCTCGCTTTTTCCTGCACCGATGGCAGGGTCAAGGTCGAGCTTCGCCTTGTATTCCGCGCTGCCAAGGTAAACGGTGCGCGTGTCTGTGGTCGCTGCAGGTTCTCCTGTGTTCTCTCCGGGCTTCAGGCGCTTGTACTCGAACGTCTTGTTGTCTTCGCTTTCGCCCTCATAGACGAAGCGGTATATTTCCGTTTTTGCTCCGTTATTTGCGTCATCGCCGCGGTCAAGAGTTTCTGATATATCCGTAATTGTAGGCTCGGGGAAGTCCTCGTAGTAGTTATACGTGCCGTGCTCCTTCGGGAAACGGAAGCGGAACTTCTGCGTTTCGGGCAGGTTGCCGTTGTCAACCCACAGCGAGAAGGCGTTGCTGTAACCCTTTTCCTCTCCGTTTGCGCTGCTCGAATAGTCGAACGCCAGGGCGTTGAAGTTGCGCGTCCATCTTGCTTCGCTCACCTCGGTCACCTCTCCCGAGCCTTCAAGACCCCTGTACGGAGCGGCCTGCGCCCACAGTCTCTGGTATATCCGTGGGTCGAAGCGGTTTTCGGGCAGGTTGCTTTCGGTCAGTTTTGTGAAGTAAGCAGGCATCGCCTTGCCTACCGCTGGTATGAACATGTCGCCCGTGTAGGTGTGCTTCAGCGGGGCGGCGAGCATGTAGTAGCGGTTAGGCTCAAGCTCCATCTCCACCCATGCGCTGTCGTAGTTCAGCTTGTACACGCGGTCTACCGCCGCGCCCGGCTCGAAGTGGATGCCCTGCACACAGTATTCGTCGCCCTCGGTAACAGTTCCGTCGAGTACGGGATAGCGTGTCGCGCCCTGCGGAATTACCGCGTCCGTGCAGCAGTAAGGCGAGCCGTCGGTCCAGTTGTTCCACTCGTTCCAGTCTGTCGAGGCCGCGTCGGTGCGCCATGTGGTGACGAGCGGGTGCACTGTGTACGGCGCGCTGCCCATCATAGTGCCGCTGCCGTCGCGGAAGGTCATTGTGTAGCGTCCCGTCCTGTTGAGCTGGAAAGTATGGCTGAAGTAACCATGCTGGTCGGTGGTGAATGTCTCGTCGATGCCTTGGTCGGGCAACTGTATGGTGTATTCTGTTTCGCCAAGGCCCTTGCCGCTGATTGTTATCATGTCGCCTTCACATATATCTGTGGCTTCTATGCCTTCAATCGTGGTTGAGCAGTTGTCCGTGTCCATGCAGTCGGGTATGCCGTCGTTGTCGATGTCGCCGCGCAGGTACAGGCCGTAGAAGTTCTGGAAGTCAAGCACCCCCACTACGCCTGCTATTTCGAGGCGCACCTCGTCATACGTACTCTTTGGTTGCAGTATGATGATACTCTTGTCTCCGTAGCCTATGGCGTTCACGCCCAGCGCGTTCCAGCCCGTAAACTCGTCGTTCGTCTTCTGGCCGCGCAGGTACGTGGTTACCTTCATCCACGAGCCTACGTTTACTCCGGCCACATACGTGTTGTTGTCAAGCACGATGCAGAGCTGGTGGCGGAAATCGAGCGTGCGCCCCATGTTGACTGCTATTATGCTGCCTGTGCCCGCGCCAACGGTGTTTACCACCTGCATAGGTGTCTCTATGTCGCCGTCGATGAAGTTGCTTACGCCGTCTATGACACCGCCCACAGCCACGGCTGCGGCCATCTGCGTGGCGTCGCCGTTAAGGCTGGCGTTGGTCTCGTTGACCGATACGTGCGTAGTGATGCAGGCCAAGGGGTTGTCAATGTCGGTGGCCGGGTCGTAGTCTTCTTGTATGAAAGCGTAGTATATGCTGATTTCGTCAAGTTTCAAGTTGAGTACGCCCGAGTTCCACAGCGTTACCTCGTCAAACTGTATAGCCTGGCCGTCCTTCACGGCGTCGAATATCGCGCAGTAGCGCATCTTCTCGCCGTTGCTGCCGCCTGCAAGTCCTACCGATACTGTGTTGCTCTCGGTTATCACGCCTTCGGCCACTTTTACGCCTTTGTTGTACAGCCTTATTTGGAAGAATTGCAGCAGACCTACGTTCAGGCCCTCCGTATCGTTCTCTACTACGAAGCCAACCTTGAACTGCTTTCCCGGGTGTTGGCCGCCGTCATAGAGCAGGCTTCCGTCGCTGCTTTTCACTCCGGCTATCCATAGGTTGCTCGCAACGCCAAGGCCGCCGGTGTATTTCGCGTAGTCGTCGGTGCTTTCAGTTACAAGGTTTTCGGAGTTTTTCAAATCGGAGATGGATACGAGTGCGCCGCTTGTCTCGTGTATTTTGTCCGACGCGGCGTATTTGTCGGGGTTATCTTCGGTGTTTACCAGCGGTTTGCCTCCTACTTGTTCAGGGTCCATCTCGGCGAAAGCGTTGCCCACGTTGAGCGTTATCTCCTCATAGCATTTCTCCTCTGCCGGGCAGCTTAGGCACGTGGCGCGGAACACGTATCCGCCTTGCTCGTTCATGTTGGTGACCTTTCCGCTCGACGTAACGTTCGCATTCGCGCCTTCAGGCTGGTCTACCAATGTCCATTCCACAGACAGGTCGGGGTTGGCCGCAAGCTGGTAAGAGTTCTGCTCGTCGCACACGTTGGTGCTGACGGTCGGGTTTATGGGGCAACGGTGGTTCACATCCGCCTTCTCGCGTACAAAACCGTAGTACACGCCCATCGCTCCGAGGTTAAGGCTTAAGCCTGTATAGAAGCGAAGTTCGGCGCCTGAGAAGTCCTTGTCGGCCACGATTGACGCTATGCCTACATTGCCGCCGGCCACCGACAGGTTGAGAACGCCCGACGAGATGGTCTGCTCGTCTATCTTGTCGCCGTCCTTATCGAACAGCACGATGGTGACGGTCGAGCCGATGCCGAGATTCACCGCGTTGGCGTTATAGTATTTGAAGCCTACCTCCGAACCGGCCTTGAACATTTCGCCCTTGCCGTCCGTAGGCTTGACTGTGAATTTTGCGCCGCCTTGGTAACCGATTGACAGGATAGGGGTGATAGTCGCATAGTCGTCGTAATTATCGTTTGTCATCTTCTCCACTTCGCTGTCAATGAACGGGAAGGGCAAGCCCAAGAGCACGGCGTTCCATCCTTCCATGTCGTAGTTGTATGTCCTCCCGTTGTTTTCCGCATAGGTTTTAACGCCGTTTGTCGTTATCTTGGTCTCCACCGGCTCGCCTACGTATGCGTATTTAATCTTCACTGAGCCGCCCACGTCAAGGTTTACGCCGCCTCCCTTGATAAGACAGATTTCGTCGAAGACGTAAGGTGCTTCCACTTCAAGGTACGTGCAGGCGTCTTCAGAGCCTGGTATCTTGATTAACGAGAGGCCCACTCCGCTCGCCCCAACGCCTTCCTTTACGGCTACGGGGTCGCCCAGCTTCACGCCGTCCCTGTAAAACTGGATGGTCATGGCCTCTATAACGTCGAGCGAAAGCACGTTTTCTCCCGACGAAGCCACGACGCAGAAGCCTGCCTTTGTGCCCTTGTCATAGTAGTTGTTGATGTCGCGCACGCTGACAATAGGCATCGCTCCGATGCCTGCACCCACTATGCTGGGGAACGTTGCGTAGTTGTCGAGGTCCTCGTCGGTCAGGTCGTTGAGGTCTTCCACCCATGAGCCTACGTTCACTACCTGCACAAGTTTGTTTACGGCATAGCCCTTTCCGGCCATCGCCTTGCGGTTCTTGAAGTTTTGGTAGATAGGGTTTTCATCGGAAGTTCTTGTCTGCGACCAAATCAGTTTGCCGTCAACAAAAGCTTCACCCGGGTCGCCAGCTTCCTGCGCCTGCACCTGAACGCAGCAGGCCAGCGCAAATATCATCGTCAAATATGTTGCAATACGTTTCATAAGCTATCCCATGGTTAATTATAAATGGCGTTATTTATGCTTCCGGTAATTATATATTTGTGGTTTCTGCGGAAATAGAAATGGCTGTCATTGACATCTGGTGAGATGACTCCTGTCGCCCCACCGGCAAATGACATGTCGTCAGCGTCAAACCATCCTTTGCGGTATGTGTTGACTGCTCCACTAATAAGAACGCCGTGTACGGCTATTCCCAATTTTGTTTTTGTAGGTAGTACATACGTTGTAAATATGAACTTACTGTCCTCCACTTTATCTTTGTATTGACAGATTATGTAGTTTTCGTCACTACTTTTATCTTCAACGGTAATCGGGAGCGCAGGTTTCAGGAAATCGTCATAGTCAGACAATCCTGTGTTTGTATATACATTGTTCATCAGCAGTGCACCTTCCTTTATTTCATAAAATCCTCCACCGACATCAAGGTTGCTGACGTTTAATGTCACCTCTAACTTTGCAACAGCCCTATAGAGTGTTCCAGCAAGTGCCAATGTCGAATTGTCATTGTTGTCGGAGAATTTTATTATAGGGTCGTTCTCGCTTCCTTCAACATGGCAATAACCGTAGAAGAAGTGCGGTGTGTACAGTACTCTGAAACTGTTTCTGTTGAACCTGTTGAGAAGTGAGGTTATAATGTCATCGTGGTCGAACCCTCCGGCGACGCTTTTCGGCTGCTCCTGTATCGTGGCCTCAAAGTCTTGGAAGCGCAGGCCGTCAACGTTGGTGTTCAGCTTGAACCAGCCTTCGTCCTTGGCGGGGTAGGCTATGGCCACCACGCGGTATTCGTAGCCGTAGGTCTTGGTGAGCGTTGCTTGTGCCTCTTTGCGCTGGTCGTCGTCCGTCTGCTCGCATTTTACGGTGTAGTCGTTGCTCGGGTCATATACGAATTCACCCGTCTCGCCGCCCGTTACTGATGCGTCCTTGCGGCGGAATGTGATTATGCGCACGCGGTCGATGTCTTCTATTTCCGCTATGTAGCTGTCAAAGAGGCCGTCGCCCTGCTCCGGCGGCGCGGCGCGCGAGGCTTCGTCGTCGGTGTTCCATGCTCCGCCGAAGGTCACGGTAACGGGTACTTTCACCTGCACTCCTGCCTCCGGGGTTTCGGTGTAGTCGCCGGCGTCGTCGGAGCATGACCATGCGCAGAGCGCTATGGCCACCGTCAGGATGTATGATAGTTTCTGTCTCATCATGCTATATGTGTTTTGTTCGTTTTAGTTCAATGGTATGTTGTGTACTTTCTCGAAGCCCGGCTCAACCTCTATTTCGATGTCCGAGTCGGCTGTCTCGCCTGCGATGTCCTCCAGTTTGCCGCGCATCGTCACGCGCACGTTCGAGTAGGAGTAGAAGCACATCTTGCCCTGGTTGTTGTTATACACGTACAGGTCTTTGCTGTTCTGGTCGCCGTTGTAGTGCTGCTCCTGTGTGGCGGCGGTGTAGACGTCGGCTCCGCCCTCAATGGTATAGCTCTGGCCGGGACGTATGTTGTAGTCCTTGAAGTATCTTGTCACCTTATTATCGTCTTTGCCTTCCACTTTTATTATAAGGTCGTCGTCGTCCAGGTTCACCGCGTCTTCGCTGAACTCAATGCGCATTTTCAGCCTCATGCCCTGCGTGCTGGGCAGCAGGAACGATGATAGGGTTATTTCCTCGTCGCCCTCGGCTATGTCTTTTGCGTCGAGCAGCACGTAGTTAGGCGACTCAATCCACGCCTCTTTGTCGGTCTCATCGGCCTCGGTGTATTGTCCTGTGGTCTGACTTGCCCCTGCGGCGGTTACCGGATAAAACGTTCCGTGGTCGCCGTTGAGGTTGATTTCGGTAGGATAATTGTCGCCGTAAAGCTCTATGCGCTTCACTCCCGAAACGGGAATTTCGGTTATGTTCATGTTCAGCTGGCTGACAATTCGGAAAATGCGGCCTTTGAAAGTGACATCCCTTGGAGCATCGTCATTCCAAAAAAATCCTTCGTCCATAAATTCCGGGCGGCGATTGGTTATAGGGTCGCTGTCTATTGCTTGGTCAACTTCGCCGGTGCCGTGCAGTATTCCATAAAACAATTCTGGTGTTTTCTTTGTGCCGCTATCGTTGATTGTCAGCGTCGCATTTCCGTTATTGCGTCCTTCAAGAGTTGTAGTAAATAATGATTTGTCTGCGGATGTGTAAGCAAGTGCATAGGCAAGGACGTATGTGTAGTTGCGTGCGGCAGCTGAAGCGTCAGCCTCGTTGACTATACTATGTGTGAATTTAGCATATCTATCGTTGCCGTATATTTTGATGTCATTGTCTGTCAACGAAAACATTTCTTCTTTTTTGAATATCATTTCGTCTTCGGTAGGCCAGTCTGAACTTCTTTCTTTTCCGTTCTTGAACAGCAAAACGTCTATCGCGTCGGCCCTGCATACGCCTTCGGCCTGCGGCCCGGAGGTGGCGTCGTCCGGCCCTACGTATCCTCGTGTCGCGCCTGTGCCGCCCGTGCCCGAGCCGCTGATGATGATGCCTTGGGCGGCATCGGGAGTCAGTGCGCCCGCGCCTGCGCCGCCCGGGGCCAGCGTGTCGTCCTGCGTACAGCCAGCGGCGAGCATGGCGGCGATTGCCGCGCCTGCCAGTATTCTTGTGATGTTATGTTGTGCCATATATGTTAGGTTGTTTGGTTTCTTTTTCTTTCCGCTCTTCAGTTTCCTTACATCGGGATTACGATGTCCGCCTGCCAGTTGCCGTCTATGTAGATGTCGGCGTCGGCTTTGCCGCCAATGTCTTCTGGCTCGTCGGTTGTGGCGTTTTTCGTTCCGATGGAGTATATGTAGTTGGTTCTTATGGCGTAAGACGTATTGTCTGGGTCTTCGGGTCTCGGGTTTTCAAGCAGCACCTTTCGCGTGCTGAACGCGCTCCCGTCAGCCTTGTATTGTATCAGCGTCAGCGTGTTGGGGGCTTGGCCGTCGCTAGCCGCAGGCGCGTTTACGGGTATCATGTACGCCCCGGCCAGCACAGAGCCTTGTTGTTTGGTGCAGAGTATGTTCCCGGCATTGTCGGTCACCACTTCTGACTGCAATAGTTCGGGTGTTATCTCGACATCGAGCAGTATCTTGTCGTCGGTCGTGCCGCCTGTAAGCGGCATGCTGCCGAAGTCGGGCTCCTGCGCAATGAGGGGCATCTGCGTGTTCTGCGGCTGGTGCAGCTGCAGCACAATGCGGCTTACCTGCGGGTCGATGTTGGTAAGATACATCATTACTCCGGCCACGCGGCGCATCATAGTGATTTCGGTTATCTTGTTGTTGCCCGGCTCTACGCTCACCTTGCTGCTGCCTGCAAACAGCTCCGCCTTGGCCATGTCGGCCTTCGTGCGGCCTTCGGCCAGTGTCGCTATGGCCTGGTCGAGCGTTGTTTCGCCTTCTATTATCGCGCCGGGCAGTCCGTAGGCGTAGCCTGCGCCCTCTTGTTCGGCCGACTGCAGGTTGGCCTCCTTGGTATCAAGACCTACGGCAAGTATGGTGTATGTGGTGCCCTCCGTGAGCTTGGTCTTCAGTGTGTAATACTGCGTTGCTGTGCCTCCTGCCTGCGTCTGCTGCCAGCCGGCGTTCTCGCTGGCCACGCATGTGGCCTCTGCAGCGTTAGCTTCGGTGCCGTCAAACACGTAAACCCGCACATATTTCACATGTTGTACGTTGTCACTGCCAGTGAGCGTGGTGCGTGTTTGCGGCTCGGCCGTGAACTTTATGGTTATCTGTCCGTCGTCTACGCGCCCCTGTCGGCCGTCGTCCTGCGAGCAGGCCGTGAGCGCCGCCGCGGCGAGCAGGCACAATATGTGATATATTTGCTTCATTCTTGTAGTAATGTTGTGTTTCATCTTCGTGATGTTTTCTTTAGGCTTTTATGCTTGTCGGCCGCCTTTTGCGCGCCGTTGTGTAAATAGCTGTAAATCAGCTTGTTGCGTACAGCCTTGTAAAAGGCCGTCTTTTGGCCTGCGAAAGGCCGTGTTTTGCAAGGCGAAAGGCCGTCTTTCAGCGTGCCGTTTGCCGCCTTTTGCGTTTCGGGCTGTCGCCCCTGTTATTTTTTATGATGATTTGCAATCCGCAGGGCGGTGTCGTTCCGCCCCTGCGGGTTGCAAATCCGGCCC
>ERZ780212.1288-NODE-1288-length-20481-cov-28.858807_pt1 | contig 20481 bp, 20 predicted proteins | sample MGYA00511364_ERZ780212 | MGnify/ENA primary metagenome ERZ780212 (study PRJEB29588, sample SAMEA2147991) | human gut metagenome | biome: human gut; feature: human-associated habitat; material: faeces | place: Denmark | collected 2008/2010 ...
ATGGCTGCACTCAGTACACTTACTTTGCACCCGACAATCGGTCAATGGTGCAAACCGTGACCACTATACTAACAAATAAAACAGCATAAGCTATGGCAAGAACAAAAGAAACGAAAATGTCTCCTGAACAGCAGGAGAAAATGACACAGGAGGTGGTGGCTTCGCTTCAATCATCCACTTATGGTAAAGACTATGCCCAAGAACATAGCTCTTTCTTTGAAGAGGTGGAGAACTCCGATTTAGAAGTTGTGACAGAGAATGTGGCTGCAACAACCTCCTGTATGGAGGACGAGCTAACGAACGAAGCTCTATCGCCATCGAATCCGCAGAAGCGCATCAGCGGCAAGCAGCGCAAGGCGACACTGGAGGAGTATCAGCAGACATTCCTCCAAGTTCCAAGGATTGACGACCGCAAGCCAGTCTTTGTCAGTTCCGATGTGCGAGACCGTCTTGATCGTGTCGTCCGCATCCTCGGAGGGAGACGCATGAGCGTATCGGGCATCATCGAGAACATCGTGCGCCACCACCTAAGCCTTTATGAAGAAGACTTCGAGGCTTGGCGCAAATTGTGAGAATTAAGGTCTGCGACCTTGGACGTGGATAGCTGAAAGGCTGTAGTTCCAACTAACGTGTTCTGAGAAGGAGCGAGGTTATGTTTTTGGAACCCCAAAACGCCTCGCTCCACCATGAGGGCGGAGATTTTTTGCTCCCGACGGTCGCAGAAAATGAGTGTACCAACTGTAAACAGTGTATCGAATGACAAGCATACAGGAACAAGACAAGAGAAAGGGCGGAAGACCGCCCACGGGCAGGGTTCGCAAGCTGTCGAAGTCTGTCACGGTGAAGTTCTCGAAGCCAAGCTACGAGGCACTGAGGCTGAGGGCGAGAAAAGCCAACCGCAAATTGGCGGAGTACATCCGTGAGTCCGCCTTGAACGGCGAGGTGGTCAGCGGACACAACGCAGAGACGGTAGCCATCGCCAAGAGCCGAATCTATGCAGGGAGGACAACCAAGTTGTCACCAAGTAGAACAGACTCAACCAACGGCAGAACATACCCAAGACCCTTGGAGTGGTATTTCTTCCATCGGCTTGTTCGCTCCGTCTAATGCCCAAACTTATGAGCCATTCCCAGAGGATGAATCCGCCAAGAAGAAAAAGAGAAAACGCAGAAAAGGCTTCAGCCTTTGATGCAAGTTACAAACTTAAAATTAGAATCGAACATGAAAGAAGAACTATTGGAAGCCATCTATGGCACAGTTGAGAGATTGGAGCAGAAAGTTGATGAGCTTTCTGCCTCCACAAAGAACGCAGGAGCAGAAAATGTTCCTGCAAGTAATGACATAACCAAGTTGGATAAGTCAATCAATGCGATGTTTACCAAGGAAGAGAAAGTCAGAGGTAAAATATCCAAATTAAGAGATGCCATTGTTGTTTTTGCTGACCTTATTAAGGTTGAACTTGGCAAAAATAAGCAGCGAAGCAAGTTCTTGGTAGATGCTGTCAAGCAGATGAAACAAGAGCATACTGTCACCTCGAAGGCATTGCAAGACAAACTTGAAGTGATGAACAATTCACCTCAGAAGAAACTTGTCACCCATCGCTTCGAGCCTACATCAAAGTATGTTCTTCTTTTCATTGGCGGCTTGGCTCTATCTCTCGTTCTCTCCATTTGGGCAATCTCACCCAATGGCGAGAGTATCAAGATTGGGAGGAGGCAGATTTGAAATATCGTGCTTTGCGAATGGTTCTCCCATCTGACGACCCGAATATTCGTTACATCGAAAAACATTTCAATGTCCAACGAGACGAAGACATAATTGATAAATTAAGAACCCAAGTTGATGTGTATGAAGATTCCGTCTATCAATACCACAAAATGATTGAGATTGCATTCTATAAAGATAGTGTAGCAAGACAACTTATTAATGAATCAAATAGAATAAAGATGCAGGTAAACCGTAAAAAAAAGTAAGTGAAAATATTGTTTTAGCGTTATTATGCAAAGTATAATCACGTACAACATAGTTTAATGTAGTTTAAATATTCTCTGAAAATTACTTTGTTTCAAAAAATCTTCATACCTTTGCACTCGGAATACAAAATGATGCAAATAATTGCAGTTTGTTTTCGTTTTGGTGCAATTGTTCCAATAACCTTTACACAAGGTTGATACAGCCCCGTCTGTTTAAAAGGCGTAACTTCTAAGACACGTAGAATCCTAGGCAATTAACTGATGGTTTAATTTTAAAACTAAAGATTATGATTGTAAGTTTTAAAAATGGAGAAAGAGTGTTCACAATGGAAAACGCAGATTTGCGTTCCATTTGTGGTGGTACTGCGGTAGCAACACGAAGTTTCCCTTGTACAGTTCATGAAAGTGATGGTTCTGTACACACGAAAGAGGTTTCTAGTGTTGAGGAATGTTTAGAATTTGGTGGAATTAAGTAATGTTGAAAGTTCTGAGTTTCGACTCAGAACTTTCTTCTTAATTTTTAAATTTCGTAATATGCTTAGACTTATTTTTATATTTTTGCTTATATTGGCTCATTCTGTTTCGTATGGGAAAAAGTATACATTGTCAGAAACCCCTAATGGGTTATGTCTAAAGCAATGGTTAGGAAAGGATTCTGTCATAGATTTCAACAGCCATAAAGAACTAAAGAAAGTCAAGATTATAGGTGAGATGGCTTTTGAAAAGAACAATCATATAAAAAAAGTTATATTGCCAGCACAATTAAAAATTATAGAGAAGAGGGCTTTTAACACTTGTGAAAAGTTAGAACAGGTAAAGATTCCCCCGTCTGTAACATATATTGGTAATAGTGCATTTAATATGGACAGAAAATTACTTTTAGCTTCCTTACCAGATAGTTTAACAGAAATAGGAGAGTGGGCTTTTTGGGATTGCAATAAAGTCTCTATATCTACCATACCGCAATCTGTCATAAAGATTGGAAGACAAGCATTTACTTGCTGTGAAGGTATCACAACTCTGATTTTCAAAAATAATATGGAAGTCATTAATGATAGATGTTTTTCTGGTTGCAAAAACATAGAAAGAATAGTGTTTCCAAAAAATCTCAAGGTCATCGAGCATTTTGCATTTGCTCGTTGTATAAAACTAAAATGTGTGGATTTTCCCAAAAGTCTTGAAAAAATCAGTCATCAAGCATTTGCCAATTGTTGGGATTTAGAAATAGTGAATTTTTCATCAGCTCCCAATGTTGATTCGACGGCATTCGACAACTGTAAGTATCACTTTGGTAAATAGCAATAAACATTTAAATACAGAAAATCATGAATGTTTTGAAGCATATATTATTTCTTTTAAATATAAATTTTACGTGCACATTCTTGCATAAACTTTATATGGAAAATCCTAACAATACTAATTTGTTAGGATTTTCAAATATGCTTAGACTTTATGGCATTGATACACAAGCAGGGAAAATTACCAATACGGAAACTTTTGGAAATGAGATTCTTCCATTTCTCACAAGACTAGATGATGCTTTTGTAGTTGTTGAAAATTGCAAAGAAAACATATATAAGCTATATACAGATGAATATACATATATAGAGAAAGATGCATTCCTTGAGAAGTGGGATGGTACCTTTCTTGCCTTTGAGAAAACACAATATAGTGGTGAACCTCAATATGAAAATCATAGAAAGGAGGAAAGACTGCAAACTCTTTATATAATATTGGGCTATGGTGGCTTATTGGTATTGTGTGTGTTTTCTGTTTTGGCAAATGAGAATATTTTTTCAATTTGCATGAATCTTTTAGGATGTGGAATCGGAGGATTTCTCACATACTGCATTATGGCTCAGCATGTAGGCAAAAACATTGCTAAGAAAATATGCACAAATCGTCATCATTTTGATTGTAATATAGAATATCGATTGGGTGGTATAATAGACTTGGCTGATATGTGTGCAGCATATTTTGCTACCTTTTTCTCATTAATAGTATTTTTAAAACTTTCAACATTATTTACAACTTTGTTTTGGGTATCAGCAATACCTGTTGTTGCCTGGAGTTTGTGGACACAAATCTTCGTGGTGAAGAAATTTTGCCCTATATGCTTATGTTTGCTAACAGATATATTTGTATTAAATGTATTCAATATATGTACTTTAGATTTTGGAAATGTGCATTTTTCGAACTCTGATATTAGGGATGTTATGTGTTGTGTTCTTCTTTTTATTGTATATTTGTCATTTTCGTTAAAATATTCAAAAGATATATTGGGAAAGTGTGTACAAACTGAAAATATTAGAAGAAGTAATAATTATCTAAAAGAACAATATTTATTGATGTTAAATACTTTCCCGCAAAATATAGATTCTATATCACAATGTTTGGATAGTATTAATTGGGGAGAAACAAATGCGCATAAGCATCTTGTTGCTGTATTGAATCCAACATGTGCTCCTTGTGCTTTAGATTTCTTGAACATGTATAATGCTATGGCTTTAAGTAATTCCATCAAAGTACATGTGTTTTTTGTATATTGGACAAAAGAGCAGCATGAAAAATTGGAGCTTTTAGTTTCTGCAATATTACAGAATCCCAATAAGGCAATGTATGTTATTCAAAATTGGTATGAAATTGGAGTTTATGACCAAAAGCTATTTGAGGAAAAATTCTGTACAAAAAATATAGAACGTAAGTCTATAGACCAACTTATTGATAGACAAAAAGAATGGTGTGTGAATAATAACATTCACTCCACCCCTTCATTTATGCTTAATGGACACTTCTTGCCAAAAGGATTTAATTTTATGGACATAATAAACTTTTAGATATGAAAATAATAAGACTAACTTCACTTATTTTGTTTTTAGGTATGACACCTACTATAATGGGACAAAACAGTTCAACTTCCGTAGATGAATACGAATGTATCTACGAGTATCAAGTAAAGAATGACAAAGGTTCTTCGGATGTAACTTCTACCATTTTGCAAATCGGCAGAAACGTAGCCATGTTTTCCGATTACACTGCATTCCGAGCTGACTCTGCCATTGCCTGTAAAGCTCCTGAGTCTGACATTCAGAAGTTAAAGATGCAAGAAATGAGAAACGATATGTTCTTCGATCAGGCAGTCTCTCTAAATGTGCCAAAGGGTAAGTTGACCGTTTATAGTGTCATTACGCCTAATTACTACAGCTATACGGAGAGTGGCTCACCGATTAGTTGGAATTTTGCCGAGGAGACAGACACCGTCTGTGGATATACTTGCCAAAAGGCGGTGGGAGAATATGGCGGAAGAACTTGGACGGTATGGTATTCCACTGAGATACCTGTGTCTTTTGGTCCTTGGAAACTTTGCGGTCTGCCTGGCTTGGTATTGGCAGCAAAGGATGCAGAAGGCATACATCAATTCAAGGCAATCACTTTCCGCAAGTCGTGTACTCCCATGAACTTGAAGCCATACGCCAATGCCATCAAGACTTCAAGAGAACAATTCGTCAAGTCGAAGAACAAGTTTGAGCAAAACCCGATGGGCAACATACCTGCTGAATCCATCAGTGAGATGACCATCGAGAAGTATGAGGATGGTGGGCATAGCGCCTTGGTCAACGGTGTGGTGCTGAGAATGCGCCCTAACGGATATGTTCCTCTCGAATTAAAGTAAACAAAGGAGATTTTTGTATATGAGAAGATTCTTGCTTTTGATGATATTGGCTTGCTTATGTAACTGCACTTTTGCACAAAGTGTGGTTACAGGAGTGGTGCGTGATACCACAGGCACAAACTTGGAAGGTGTCATCGTCAGGGTGAATGCCAACACGGCAACCCTTGGCTTTACGAGAACAACAGAAAATGGTTCTTACAAGATAACTTTCAAGACCGAAGCCAAGCAGATAACCATTACAGCCGAAGCCATCGGATATGAGAAAGCCAAAAGAGAAATCAATAATCTCTCGCAAGTGTGTAACTTCAATCTGAAGGAGAAGACGACAGCCCTCAAGGAAGTCGTAGTAAAAGCCCCTGCCATCTATCAGCGAGGCGATACCTTGTCTTACAACTTAGCCTCATACATAGGGAAGAACGACTATACGCTGAAGGATGCCATGAAGAAACTGCCTGGTATCGAAGTTGGGGATAAAGGTTCCATCAAATACCTGGGCAAGGAGATTTCCAACTTTTATATCAATGGCATGGACTTGCTAGGAGGAAGATACAACATTGCCACAACCAACATACCTGCTTCCTTTGTCAACTCCGTCCAAGTGCTCAACAACCATCAGGCAGTAAAAGCCGACAAGGATGTTTTTTCAGACAACGTTGCTATCAACGTGAATATGAGCAACAAGGCTAAGTTCAAGCCTGTAGGCTCTTATGGCGTTTCGCTCGGTGCTGGCAAGCATACCTTGTATGAAGTGAATGGTGCGGGAATGCTCTTCAAGTCAAACTTCCAAATGTTGGCTTCGCTAAAAGCAGGCAACATCAGTCAGTTCGCATTGAATGAAGGAACGAACCATTTCGATAGCAAGGAAACTGTATCTACAGTGTCAAGTTTGCTGGGAAACATTTCCGCTTCCACTCCTCCCATTGAGGTGGATAGGTATGCCTCACCAGCTGACCGCTTGTTGTCGTTCAACATATTGAGGAAGATTAGAAAGGATGTTACCCTTAAGGGAAATGTCGGATATAGCTATGCGAAAAGTCAATATGACTATAGCTTGACTAGAAGCTATACCGATGCGGAAAACAATATCGTTATCTCACAAGCATATTCACCTCTGTCATCTGTGCATCGCCCAAGCATTCAGTTGGAATACAAAGACAACTCAGACAAGACTTATCTCGTCAACACTTTGTCGGGCGTTGGCTCTTTCTTGACATCAGAGTTGCCGACAAGGGAAAATGGCACGCTCGTTAACCAGAAGCAGACCATGCGAGAGTTCTTTCTGAACAACAAGTTTTCTACATTATGGCATCACAAGGACTTGCGATGGTCGTTGACGTCGGTTGTCTCATACCAAGGTTCTCCCATGGGAAAGGTAGCTCTTGACAAAGAAACGAAAGATGCTGTTGTACAGAATGCCAATGGGCAAAGTTTCCGCACAGAGAACACACTCTCTCTGTCTAAGAAGCATCGTAATTCACGTATCTATTTGCCGATATTACTGAACTATTACATGGATAAAGTACAGACGACTTTACATCCTACGGATGAAAGCAACGATGGGAGTATGCAAAATCTCAGAGTGGCATTGGCTCCACAATATGAATATTCGCATTTTCAATACAGATATGTCTTACGTTTGGAAGTGCCTGTGCGCATGGACTATATAGCTCACAGAGACCACATGATTGCATCTTCTGGCTCTTGGTATTTTTCAGTTTGCCCAAGTATGTATTGCAACTATAAGCTCACTTCTCGCTCAGTGCTTCGTACCAACATATTCTACGCCCGTACATTCGGAGACATCTTGGATTTCTTGAAATCTCCTGTCCGAATCGATGATACTTCCATGAAGATGGGTTCGGGCATCTTGGCGGATAACAAGAGTTTGAACGCCTCGTTGCATTACGACTATAAGATACCGCTGAAAATGTGGTTCTTCAATGCTGATATTCTGTATAATCAAGAGAGAAGCAACATTCTGGCAAGCCAGGATGCAAGCAATACGCTCGTAACCATGTCGAAGATATATGCCCCAAACACAGCAAAAAGTCTCATAGGGCAAGTAGGCATTACCAAATTCATAGAGTCCATCAAGACCAAGATTTCCTTGAACGCTGGCTATCAGTGGAGACGGCAAATGACCTTGCAGAATGGTTATCAACAGAAATATACATGGAAGAGCTTGACGTTCTCTCCTTATCTGACATCGCAACCTTGCAAATACGTAGAGTTGGATTACAATGGCATGTTTGCCAAGACTTATCTTTATGCTGCTTATCAAAACGACAGCTATCTGAGCCAACAGCACAAGGTTTCTTTGAAAATCATGCCCTTTGATGGCTTCGTATTTGACACATCTACAGATATTGTAAAAAATGAGTTGACGAAAGATGTGACCAAGACGATGGCTCTATTGGATATGGGCTTGTCTTATCGAAAAAAAGCGGTAAAGGTATCCCTTGACATCAGAAACATGCTGAACCAACATCAATATGGCTACACCATCTACAATTCCGTCAATACTTTCACATATAATTATCAACTGAGGGGAAGGGAGTGTGTCTGCTCGGTAAAACTAACGATATAAAGAATGAATAAAATACATTTCATAAAGCAACACGATGGCATGCAGTGTGGTGCTGCATGTTTGGCAATGATTGTCAATTCATATGGTGTCAAGTGTTCCTTAGAGTATGTTTCACAAATGTTACATATAGGGAAAAATGGCATCTCAATGTTTGCTATTACAGAGGCTGCAAATGAAATTGGTTTCAATTGCCAAGGGCAATTGTATACTGTTGAACAATTGAAAGAAGCACAAATGCCTTGTATTTTACATTGGAACCAGAACCACTTTGTTGTATTATTTAAGATTAGTAAAAAAGAAGTTTTTTGCATTGCAGACCCAGGAAAAGGATTGCTAAAATTAACTTTCGAAGACTTTTGTAGACATTGGATTAGTACAGAACAGCAAGGAACGAGGGGGACTGTGTTATTGCTGACTCCTACAGAAAAGCTGGAAAACTTTCATATAGACAAATATCACTCAAACAAATCCAAGCATGTTTTGTGGAAATACATATTGAAATATAGGTATTTGTACATTATGTTATTATTGGGGCTATTTGTCGGTAGTCTCTTGCAACTTGTCTTGCCATTCCTTACCCAATCCATCGTGGATGTTGGTATCAAAAACCAAAACATAGGATTCGTTTGGCTTATACTGTTGGGACAGTTAATGCTCACAATCAGTAGAACGGCTATTGACTTTATCCGCAGATGGCTGTTGCTCCACATATCACTGCGCATCAACATATCGTTGGTGAGCGACTTCTTCATCAAGCTATTGAAGTTGCCGATGTCTTTCTTTGACACGAAACTAATGGGCGACTTGATGCAGAGAATGAACGACCATAGTCGAGTAAATACTTTCTTGACACAGCAGACTCTCAACATAACTTTTGTAATATTCACCTTTGTGGTGTTCTCATTGGTTCTGTTCTTCTACAACAAATTGGTGTTTGTCATCTTCTTGTTGGGAAGCATCCTCTATGGTGTATGGATGACCTTGTTTTTGAAACGAAGAAAGGTTCTTGATTATGAACTGTTTGAGCAGCAAGCCATCAATAATAACAAGACTTATGAATTTATCACTTCTATGCAGGAAATCAAATTACAGGGTTGTGAGCAACGCAGAAGATGGGAATGGGAGGACACGCAAGCAGACTTGTTTGGGGTGCAGATGAAATCACTCAAACTCCAACAGACACAGGAGGCAGGAAGTATCTTTATCAACGAGGTGAAGAACATCATCATCACGGTAGTGGCTGCAACCGCCGTGATACATGGGCAAATGACACTTGGTATGATGCTTGCCGTGCAATACATCATCGGACAGCTCAACTCACCAGTAGAGCAACTGATGAACTTCTTCTATTCTCTGCAAGATGTGAAGATTAGCTTGGAGCGAATCAACGAGATTCACCAGATGGATGATGAGAATGGAAAGGAAGGCTTGCTAACTTCTATTGAAGATAAGAATGAGGGCATTGACATCAAGAACATCATGTTCAAGTACGACCCACATGCTTTGCGCAAAACCATAGACGATGTGAGCATTCACATTCCGCACGGTAAGGTAACAGCCATCGTTGGTGCATCTGGCAGTGGAAAGACCACCCTCATCCGTTTGATGCTTGGTTATTATCCTGTCTTGGAGGGAAAAATCAACATTGGAAATACTGACATCAACAAACTCAACAAAAAGTGGTGGCGCAGACAATGTGGTGTTGTCATGCAGGATGGTGTTATCTTCTCGGAGAGTATCGCAAGAAATATTGCTGTTGATGATGGTGACATAGACAAGGAGCGGTTGTTGAAAGCTGCCGAGATAGCTTGTATCAAGGACTATGTGATGGCTTTGCCTCTGAAGTTCAACACCAAGATTGGACGTGATGGCGTGGGACTGAGCCAGGGACAGAAACAACGCATCTTGATAGCGAGGGCGGTGTATAAGAATCCCGACTACATCTTCCTTGACGAGGCGACCAACTCGCTCGATGCCAACAATGAGAGAAGCATCGTAGAGAACTTGGATAAGTTCTACAAAGGAAAGACGGTTGTGATTGTGGCTCATCGCCTAAGCACTGTGAAGAATGCCGACCAAATCGTGGTCATCGACCAAGGAAAGGTGGTTGAGATAGGCAACCATGAGTCTTTGACCGCCAAGCGAGGGGCATACTATAATCTTGTGAAGAATCAGTTGGAATTGGGAAACTAAAATGTTTTTGACATGGAACAGAAAGAAAGAGAATCAGATAATATCGAGTTGAGAAGTGAGAAGGTGAGGAACGTGATAGGCAAGGTTCCTCCTCGCCTCGTCAGCTTGGGAACGGTTGTCATTACGATAATAGTCCTCGCCCTCGCAGTTGCTTTCTACAAGATACCTTATCCTATATCCATAGAGGCTAATGGTGAGGTCGTCAATCAAAGAACGATGCAGGTGTTTGTACCATATAAGTATTTGTACCTTTTCGATGAGCCAAGGACGGCTCATGTATCTTTCGAGGGTAACGACAATGTATCTTATAACTGCAACATTATAAGCCATAATGCCAAGCTCATACATAGGGAAGATGGCAACTATTTTATGGCTATAGCCACAGTGAGCACACAGGGACAAAATACTCCTATACTGCAAAAGTATATGAAAGCTGATGTCAGAATCATTGTCAGCAATAAAACGTTATGGCAGCAGGTGTTCGGATAGTCTATGTCCGAACACCTGCCGTTTGTTTTAGGATGCATATTGTGTTGCTAAGCATCAGATTTTACGCAAAAGTTCTAATTTCCATAAAATTCCTCTTGTAAATCATTGGATATTTAGAAAAATATCGTATTTGTGTCCCCGAATTAAGGCGTTCTTTGCATATTGCAAAATACAGAAACGAGCAGAAGTCCGCTCGTTTCCATATTGTTACCTATATGATATAGGCAAATGCCCAACTTCTTGATATTCAATCAAAGACCAATTTAGAGCGAGTTAGCTATTTTAGTTTTGATATAGTCTCTTTATATATTTGTCTCAACCGTTACTTCATTCAAGCACAATGACAGTGACGCTGCGGGCAGCCTGTGCGCCCATGACGAGTGCCTGTTCAATATCGGCTGTCTTCGATGGTCCGCTGATGAATGTGCCGAACTGATAGCGTGGATCCATCTCGATACGCTGGTAAGCTTCGTGCATGTTGTTGACGATAGAGTCCTTGTCGAGCAGGATGACGAGATTCTCTGATATGAAGAGGACAGCCTTTTCTTTCATTGTCTGTGGAATCCAGATACACGCGTTCTCGGCGACACCCAGTTGACCGCGTACGATGCCGACATCAGTGCCATTGAGGTCCTTGGCTTCGGGTACGGTATCTGGGTTGCGGTCTGCAAAATGGATCTCCGGCAGGTTGGACGCAAAGATCTTCGCATCGGGATAGGCCTGACGGATCAGGGGCTCCAGATCGTCGTCTTTATGGGCGTTGATGACTTTTCCACCCACCTGTTGTGTCATGGCAACAAACTGCTGATAGGTATCAGCGTACTCGATACCTTTCATCGGCATTTCCGGCATATCGTATTGCTCGCGCGTGTTGGCGCGGAGCTTGGCAAACAAATCTTCCTTTTTCATTTTATCTTTCCTTTCTTCCATAGTTCATGGAAACTCTCCTTGGCGAAGATGGGCTTGGCATGGCCAAGACCCCAGGGATTGAGATGGCTGTAATGGGTCATCACCTCAGGCACATAGTTGGCAGGTGGTGCGAGCCGCAGGGCGGCTTGATAGAGGATAGGGTGGTCGAAGAGTACGGACATGCCTTTCGACATGAACTTTTTCAGTGGATCGGCTTTGCCTATCGACTCAAGCGACTGCCGCCATGCATAGACCTGTGATCCGGGATTCACCTTCGCAGGGCACACCTTGTCGCAGCTGAGGCAGAGCGTGCAGGCAGACACATTGTCGCTATACTTTTGTGAATCTTTCAGCATGCCGAGGTTGATGCCGATAGGGCCAGGGATGAAATAGGTATAGCTGTAGCCCGTGGAGCGACGGTATACAGGACAGGTGTTCATGCAGGCACCGCAACGGATGCATTTCAACGTCTCCCAATGGTCTTCATGTGCAAGGATGTTGCTTCGTCCGTTGTCTACGAGCACGACGTGCATTTCTGCTCCCGGCCGTGCTTGACGGAAATGGGAAGTATAGGAGGTTGTCGGCTGACCTGTTCCGCAACGGCAGAGCAGACGCTGGAATACGGCCAGACAGTCGTAGTCGGGTACTAGCTTCTCGATGCCCATCGTCACGATGTGCAACTTAGGCATGGAGGTACTCATATCGGCGTTACCCTCATTGGTGCAGACTACGATGTCTCCCGTCTTGGCTACGCCGAAGTTGCAGCCGGTAAGACCGGCTCCGGCCTCGATGAACTCGTTGCGCAGGCTCAGGCGGGCGCAGTGAGTCAGATAGGTGGGATCGTAATTGCCTTTCTCTTTGGAGATGCCTTTCTCTTCAAAGCATTGGCCCACCTCCTCACGGGTGATGTGTATGGCGGGCACTACGATATGGGCAGGCTTCTTATGCATCAGCTGGAGAATACGTTCTCCCAGGTCAGTCTCTACGACATCGATTCCCCGTTGCTCGAGGTATGCGTTCAGGCCACATTCCTCTGTCAGCATGGATTTGGACTTTACCATCTTCTTCACCTTATGGTCGTTGAGGATGGTGTAGACCGTCTCGTTGAGCTCTTCGGCGTCTTTCGCCCAGTGGACGATGACCCCTCGGCTCTCCAGCTGTGTGGAGAATTGTTCGAGATAATCGGCGAGGTGGGTGATGGTGTGCTTCTTTATCTGTGAGGCATGCTCGCGAAGATCTTCCCATTCGGGTAGCTGCGAGGCCATTTTATCATGTCCCATGCGCAGTCCCCAGAAGGTCTGGTCGTGGCGTGTAATCTTATCTTTGTCTTTCAGCACCTCATGTGCTGCCTTTGAATGGATTGTGCTCATTGTATACCCTCTGCTAATATCTGTGCTACATGAATAAACTTGATAGGCTTGTGCTCCCGGCGGGCGATACCCTCCATGTGCATCAGGCAGGAGGAGTCGGGACCCGTAATATATTCGGCACCTGTGGCCATGTGACGGGCGATCTTCTCTTCACCCATACGGATCGACACATCGGGCTCTTCAACGGAGAACATACCACCGAAGCCACAACACTCGTCCTTACGGTCTGGCTCCTTCACCGTGATGCCCTGCTTGAGCTTCAGCAGGTCGATGATCTTGTTATATACGGGAATATGCTGCTCGGAGGGAGAGGAAAGCCCCAGCTCGCGCACACCGTGGCAACTATTGTGGACACTTACCACGTGAGGAAAGGCGCCAGGCAGAGACTTCACCTTTATGATGTCATGAAGGAACTCGACAAGGTCTGTCGTCTTACGTGATACGGCGCAATCATGGTCTTTCGGCATGATTTTCGGATAAAAGAACTTGACGTAAGAGGCACATGATGCTGACGGTGCGACGACATGATCGACATCGCCGAACATCGATTCAAATTTCTGGGCCAAGGGAACGGTCATTCGGTCGAAGCCTGCATTGGCCATAGGCTGTCCGCAACATGTCTGTTTCTCGGGATAGATCACTTCGAGACCCAGCGAGCGGAGAAGTTTATACGTGGCGATACCTACTTCCGGATAGAGGGCATCCACGTAGCAAGGGATAAACAATCCTATCTTCATCGTTCTAGTCGTTAATAATACTACAAAGTTACACAAAATAACTATTTTGTGCAGTATAATTATCATTGTTTAACGCATGCAAATTTCTCCAGATGGTTGATCGGCTTTCGGGAGAGGATGGTCGTATGGGAGCGATGAAGAAGGATTGGGTGATGTCTTTCCTTTTTATCCGTTAGGAAGGAAGATGTGACGGAGGCCGTTGTCGACACCGGAGAAGCCCATGAAGGCGAGGGAAAGGAGACCGGCGGTGATAAGGACGATGGCCATGCCACGCATGCCTTTGGGGATGTTGGCGAGAGCCATCTGTTCGCGAATGCCGGCGAAGACGGTCAGGGCAAGCGCAAAGCCAAGGGCCGTAGAGAAGGCATAGACGACGCTCTCGAGGAGATTGAAGTCCTTCTGGATGACGAGGATAGCCACGCCGAGTACGGCGCAGTTGGTCGTGATCAGCGGAAGGAAGATGCCAAGTGCCTGATAAAGTGCGGGACTAACCTTCTTAAGAATGATTTCCACCATCTGTACCAATGCTGCGATGACAAGGATGAAAGCCAGTGTCTGCAGATACTGCAATCCCAGGGGATCGAGTACACAGGTCTGCAGGAGCCATGTCACGACCGTGGAGAGTGTGAGTACGAAAGCGACAGACGCTCCCATACCCAAGGCAGTGGAGATCTTTTTAGATACGCCGAGGAAAGGGCAGATGCCAAGGAACTGGCTCAGGATGATATTGTTGACGAATATCGCTCCGATGAAGATTAAGAGATATTCCATGATTTACTTCTTTACCTTGTTAAAAATCGCGATGAGATAGCCGAGGGTGATGAAGGCACCCGGTGGCAATATGAAGAGCAGGAGGTTAAGCGTTTCGGGAAGGATCGTCACTCCGAAGAGACTTCCGGCACCCAGCAGCTCGCGTACGCACCCCAGCAATGTCAAGGCGAGGGTGAATCCGAGTCCGATACCCACTCCGTCACAAAGACTTTGAAGAGGATTATGTTTGGCGGCAAAGCTCTCTGCCCGGCCTAAGATAATGCAGTTGACTACAATGAGGGGTATGTAGATACCCAGCGCGCGGTTGATGCTGTCAGGCGCATAGGCCGACATCAGCATTTGCAGGATGGTGACGAAGGCTGCGATGACAACGATGAAAACGGGAATACGTACCTTGTCGGGGGTGATGTTCTTGATGCACGAGATTACGGTGTTCGTGCAGATGAGCACCGCCATGGTAGCCAGTCCCATGGACATGCCGTTGATGGCACTTGTCGTCGTGGCCAGCGTAGGACACATGCCGAGGAGAAGGACAAATGTCGGGTTCTCTTTGGTCAATCCGTTGAGTATGATTTTCAGATTACTCATGATCTATTATTTTTCATTGGTGGGATATGAATCCCGGGGATAATCTTCTTAATTTCGCCTATAGGCAACAATCTTCACTTTCGTGTCTATTGGTTACCGGTTGTGTGTATCGGTACGTTTTTGTAGTTAGGATACGAGATAGCCATGATGCCGTCTGCCCCTGTGAAGGCTATGTCGCGATAAGGACGATAGGCGTTTATTCGTCGGCAGCCTTTGTCTTATGTGTGGAGGCTCCGCTGGTAGCGTCTGTCTTTGTCGAGGAAGCATTGTCTTTCCAGTTCTCTTTTGCCGGTCTTACGGTTGTGGGCTTCTCGATGAGAGTCTTGGCTTTCCCTGAAATCTTAGACGTGCTGTTTTTCTTAGTTTTTTGTTTTGATGCGCCGGTCTTACCGTCTGTCGTCTTTGATGCTTTATTATTAAGCGTTTCGCGTGTGGCTTCCTGTTTAGAGTTGCCAGTCTCTTTACCTTTTTGTTTTGATGCGCCGGTCTGCCAGTCTGCAGCTTCGTGTTGGTCGGATGTATTTGCCATCCGGCTGTCGTCAGCTTTCGCATAGGCTTGGTAGGCTTGGTTGATGCAGCGGAGGAAGGCACGGCTGGTGATCGTTGAGGCTGTGATGGCATCGACTTCTCCTCCATCCTGGCGGACGCCGAGGGCACTGTTGCCGGGATTCATTCCGATGATGTCTCCCTTACCGTCTTTTTGAAACCATTTGTCGGCTTTCGCACCAAGTCCCGGAGTCTCCGAACTCTGCAGAATGGTGTATCCGAGGATGTCGCCTTGAGCATTAAAGCCCACAAGTATTTTCAGATCACCGCCGAATCCCATGGTAGAACTTTCTACGGCAGCACCGAGGAACTGTCCGGACTTATCGGCCGTCTTATGGATGACGAACGAGAATGGCTTGTCATCGATCATTTCCTGGACTGTGTCATTGGCAGTGACGGTGAGATCAGTGGTGCCCATGACTTGACAGATGCCGTCGGCAAGTGTCTGCTCGGCTTTCTTGGCGATCGGTGCAGCCGTGATCCGGTTGACCCATGCCAGTAAGCCACCGACAATGATGGCCAGTCCTACGAGGACGATCACCATATTAGATAAGGATGATTTGATCTTTTTCATATCTTCAGTGCATTGATTGGAAGAGTGCCGGAGTCGTTTCCCGGCATTCGGGGGATATTGCTTCGTCTCTTCTGCTATGCCTTGTGTCCGTAACGTTTGGGCTTCACATAGTAGTTGATCAGCGGGGTGAAGGCATTCATGATCAGAATGGCGAATGACATACCCTCGGGATAGCTGCCCCAGTTGCGGATGACGATGGTGAGCAGTCCGATGCCTATGCCATAGACGATCTGTCCGCGGTGGGTCATCGGTGATGTGACATAGTCGGTGGCCATGAAGATGGCGCCGAGCATCAGTCCGCCAGACAGAACCACCTGTATGGGGTTGGCATAGACGGGAGAGGCGAGATGAAGCAGGCCGCTAAGGATGAATACCGTCAGGATGATGCTTACAGGGATGTGCCAGGTGATGATCTTTTTCCATAGCAGATATGCCAGTCCCAGGAGCAGGGCGAGCGCACACACTTCACCGAGCGAGCCTGAGCCCCATGTGCCGCTGAGGTTGCCGATGAGCATGTGGAAGCTGTCAGGGATGTCCTCGAGCTGTGAGGGGTCACCACTCTTGATGGCCCATTTCATATAAGCCAGTGGCGTGGCACCTGTCGTGGCATCAGTATAGGCTGTGAGTTGGCCGGCTATCGGCCATGTCGTCATGGCTGCCGGACAGCTTACCAACAGGAAGCAGCGGCCTACGAGGGCAGGATTGAAAATGTTGCAGCCGAGTCCGCCAAACGACATCTTTCCTACGCCGATGGCTACCAGCGCTCCAATGATGACCATCCATGCAGGCAGGTTGCTGGGTAGGTTCATGCCCAGAAGCAGGCCGGTGATGACAGCCGAGCCGTCGAGCAAGGTAGGTGCACGATGGAGGAGATATCGGGTGATGGCCCATTCGAAAAACATACACGAGGCTACGCTCGTGAGGCAGACCACTACGGCGCCGAGTCCGAAGAACAGGAAACTCACGAGGAGAGCCGGAACGAGGGCGAGGACGACACCCCACATGTTACGTTCGATCGTGTCATGGCCGTGGTCATGGGGTGAAAGAGAGAAGATGAGCTGATCCATTCTATTTCTTGTTTCTGTTTTTTATGATACCCATTACGGCAGCTTTTCCTACGACGATGTTGTCGAGGATAGGTCGGTGGGCAGGGCAGGTGTACTGACAAGAGCCGCAGGAGATGCAGGACGTGACCTGTTCGCGTTCCAGGCGTTCCCAGTCCTTTACGGCTGTGAGCTGGGCGAGGAGCCACGGCTCCAGTCCCATGGGACAGGCGAATGCACATTTGGCACAGCGGATGCAGGGTTGCACAGCCTTGCGGCGCGCTTTCTGGCCGGTGAGAACGGTGATGGCATTGGTGCCCTTGCAGACGGGCACGTCAAGGGTCTCTACCGAGCGTCCCATCATCGGACCTCCGGCAAGCACTTTGTTTTCTCCTTCCGGCAGACCGCCACAGAGATCGATGAGATCGCGGAAGGGCGTTCCAATGCGGACAAGGAAATTGCCGGGCTTCTCGATGCTCAGGCCCGTCACCATAGTATAGCGCTCGAAGAGAGGCTTATGTTTCATCACCGCTTCATAGACGGCAAAGGCTGTGCCCACATTCTGTACGATGGCGCCGACATTGACGGGGATGGCGGGAGGTGGTGGTACCTGGCGGCCGAGGACAGCCTCGACGAGCTGTTTTTCTCCGCCCTGCGGATATTTCTGCTTTAAGGGTACGACGGTGATCGAGAGCGGACAGCTGACTGCCTTGTTATCACCTTGATGGGCAGACAGGACATCCGGGATAGCCTGGCATTTCTCCTGAAAGAGCCGGATGGCGGTAGGCTTGTTCTCCTCGATGCCGATATAGGCTTTATTCACGTTGACAGCCCGCATGAGCAGGGCTATACCTTCTATGATCTCTTCCGCGTGCTCAATCATCAAACGATAGTCGCTTGTGATATAGGGCTCACATTCCACGGCATTGATGATTACACATTCAGCCTTGGCTGTGGGAGGAGGGGTGAGTTTCACGTGAGTAGGGAAGCCGGCTCCTCCCATTCCTGTGATACCGGCCCATTGCACACGCTTGATAATCTCTTCCGGTGTGAGCTCGGGGTGGTCGGAAAGAAATTCGAGACGGTTGGAGCGGTCGATGTATTCTTCCCATTCGTCCCCTTCTACGTCGACATAGATGGCGGGCACGCGATAGCCTGTGGCATCGGTAAATGTGTCAACCTTCTGTACGGTGCCGCTGACCGATGAGTAGACGGGAGCGGAGACATAGCTGCCGGCTTCGGCCAGCAGTGTGCCTACTTTCACTTTGTCGCCGCGTTTCACTACGGCTTTGGCAGGTGCGCCGATATGCTGCTGCAGGAGAAAGACGGCGGTCCGAGGCAGGGGCGCTTCGACGGTGGCTGCCTCATTGGTCAGCTTGTGCTCATCAGGGTGGATGCCACCGATGTGGAATGTATGTAGTTTCATGCTTGTATCTCCTTTTGCTGGTTATCTTTCTGACTCTTGGCAGGGAAGTTTATCTTGTGAATGGCACCTGTCGGACATTCTTCGACACACTTCGTACAGAGCCGGCACTTGGCGGGATCGATATAGCTGAGGTTGTTTTCGATCGTGATGGCGTCGAAGGCACAAGCTTTCTGACATTTGCCGCAACCGATGCAGGCAGCCTTGCACGCAACCCGTGCGACGGGGCCTTTATCCTTGTTGCGGCAGGCCACATAGACCCGTCGTCCCTTCGGACCGCGTTTCCTGAGCTCGATGATCTGCCGTGGACAAGCCTTCGCACATTTGCCGCAGGCAGTACATTTCTCTTCATCGACTACGGGCAGTCCCGTTGTCTTATCGATGGAAAGGGCTCCGAACTCGCAGACTTTCACACAGTCGCCACACCCCAGACAGCCATATTGGCAGGCTGACTCGCCGGACCCGGCTTTTGACATGGCGGCACAAGTGCGGAGGCCATCGTAATGGGCGATCGTCGGGCGCAGGGCGCAAGTGCCGTTGCATCGGATTACCGCTACTTGCGGCTCGGCTTTCGAGGCTGTGATGCCCAGACAGGTAGCTACCTGATCCATGACGGCTTGACCGCCGACAGGACAGAATAAGCCATCTGCCGATCCTGCATCGGCACCTTTCACTAAGGCTTCCGCCATGGCGGCGCAACCGGCAAAGCCACAGCCGCCACAGTTGGCGCCGGGCAATATCTCCTCAACTTCACCAATGCGTGGATCTTCTTCTACGGCGAATTTTTTCGATACGCCATAGAGCACCAAGGCGGAAATCAAGGCGATAGCGCCCATCACAAGGATGGCTATCAAAATAGAATTCATAATATCTTTATATGGTTTGTTTCTTAATATATCGGGCTATGTTCATAAGGGCATCCCCACTCCATGATTGATGCTAGAGCGGGTGAGTACTCGTCGCCTTATTCTACAGTGAAGGTAAATCGTTGGCCAATGCGTCGTCGCAATAGATAGATACCTATATAATAAGGTATAAGGATGGCGATGGAGGCAAGGGCGGCGGTTGTTTCATTATGTGTGAGCAGGATGATGATCACCAAAGTGAGGATCATCAGCAGGAGCGGAAGGCCGAAACCTACGGCCACGGCTTGGTAGCCAGTGGTGAGACTGGTAGAGACAGTGACGGTGTCGCCTACGGCATAGTGCTTGTCAGCGGCAGCCAGTGCTTCGATGCGTTTTTCCTTAGCCTCTGAAGCATTGCAGTGCCCGGCCAGGCGACAACTGCTGCAGGCGGACGTCTGGGTGATAAGCACGGTCAGACGGCGGCCAGTCTGTTGCTCAACGATACCTGTATGTCTTATTTTATCCCCCATATTGTAATGTCGGGTTTGCAACGGCAAAGTTAATATTTAATTGTTGATTTACCAAATAAAACATGTTTTATTCTTCAATTTCGATGATTTTGGATGAAGATGCGTTAACTCTGTAAGTTGTCATAAAGCATTGATGGCTGTGGAAAAGGTGAAAGTCTGCGAGACTTCATGTGGAAATAAATTATTGCTGTCCGGTAAAAAAGGAAATGGCATAATAATTCATCCCGAAG